>Ga0207671_10000037_pt1 | contig 230395 bp, 207 predicted proteins | sample KBSC24metaG_FD_184352 | JGI IMG/M metagenome (GOLD analysis project Ga0207671, IMG submission 184352) | Corn rhizosphere microbial communities from Kellogg Biological Station, Michigan, USA - KBS C2-4 metaG (SPAdes) (version 2) | ecosystem: Host-associated > Plants > Roots > Rhizosphere >...
GCCAGCATCTGGCTGGCCTTGATCAACGGCCCCAGGTCCGGCCGCTTGGCCGCGTCGATCGGCGTCGGCACCGTCACGATGTAGACGTTGCGGTCGCGCAGGTCCTCCAGCGCATCGCTGTAGCGCAGCCGCGTGGCCGAGCGCAGTTCCCCGGCATCCACTTCCAGCGTCGAGTCCTTGCCCGCACGCAGTTCCTCGACCCGCGCGGCGCGGATATCGAAGCCCACCGTGTCGTACTTCTTGCCGAATTCAACGGCGAGCGGGAGGCCGACATAGCCCAGGCCGATGATGGCAATCTTGGCATTGATCACTTGCTGCATCCGATCTTCCAGATAGTGGCGGTCCGGCGTCTGAGGCCTGTGTCGATGGACCGTGAAGGGGAGAGCCTTGCGGCTCGACTGCGAACACAAGAGCCACCTACTGTGGCAAGCGCTTCTTTACTCACACCTGAAGCACGGCGATTCACGCGCGATGCGTTTCGCATACAGCGAAACGCATCAACGTTTAGCCGTCCAAACGTCCAGATGTTCGCCTGTGCTCTTGACAGGCTCATGAAGCGTGACGGCCAATTTCACGACGCGCATCGCAGTTTCGTTCGCGCGCCACACCGCCATTCATTTCGCGCGATCGGCGTCGCCGTTTCGGCGCCGATCATGCGAGCGCCGCTTACGTGCCGTTCTTGTATTCGTAGTAGCCGTACGAGTAGTAGCCACTGCTGCGGCGCTCGACCGCGTTGAAGATGGCACCCTTGATCTCCACGCCGTTCTGCGCAAAGCGCTGGCGTGCCAGGGCGATCTCACGCGCCTGGTTAAGGCCGAAGCGCACCACCAGCAGGCAGGTGCCGGCCATATGGCCGATGATCGAGGCATCGGTGACCGCCAGGATCGGCGGCGTATCGATCAGGACCAGGTCGTAGCGCGGCATCAGCTGATCCATCACTTCGGCGAAGCGCTGGTTCATCAGCAGCTCCGACGGGTTCGGCGGAATCTTGCCGCGCGCGATGTAGTGCAGGTTCTCCAGCGAGGCGATCGGCCGGATCGCGGTCTCCATGTCGATCTGCCCGGCGATAAGTTCGGACAGGCCATTGTTCGGCCGCCCGCCCATCACCTTGTGCAGCGTGCCCTTGCGCATGTCGCCGTCGATCACCAGCACGCGCTGTCCCGCCTGCGCCATCACCGCGGCGAGGTTGGCGGAAACGAAGGTCTTGCCGGCCTCCGGACTGGAGCCGGAGATCATCAGGATATTGTTCTTCGCCTCCATCCGGGCGAAATGCAGGCTGGTGCGCAGGCTGCGCAAGGCCTCGGTAGCGAGATCCGCTGGCGAGCTGATCGCGAGCAGGTGATGCCTGCCGTCGCTGCGCGCGCGATCGGACAGCGCGATCTCGTGCTCGGTCGGACTGACCGGCACTGAGGCGTACACCGGCAGGCCGAGCTGCTCGATCACCGACGGCTCTTCCACGCCGCGGTTGAGCATCTGGCGCACGAACACCAGGCCGAAGGCCAGGAAAGCGCCGACGAAGGTGCCGCCGAATACCACCATGGCCTTCTTCGGCTTCACCGGGCTGGTGACGTCGACCTGCGCGTTGTCGACGATATGCACGTTGCCGACCTTGCCGGCGCGCGCGATGTCCAGCTGCTGCGCCTGGTTGAGCAGGCCGGTATAGGTCTGGTTGCTGACATCCACGTCGCGGGTGAGCTTGAGCAGCTCCTGCTGCGTGTCAGGCAGGGCGCCGACCTGCTTTTCCATGTCGCCCTTCTGCTGCTCCAGCTGGCCGATCTGCTGCATCAGCGCGCGATAGGCCGGATGCTGCGGCGTGAAGCGGCGCGCCACATCGGCCTGCTGCATGCGCAGCTGCTGGATATTGGCCTCGACCGCCACGCTCTGGTCCAGCAGCGCCTTGGTCTGCATGGTGATGTCGACCGACTTGGCCTGGATCTGGAATGCATTGAGTGCGGCCTGCGCGCGGTCCAGGTCCTGCCGCACCTTGGGCAGCTGCTCCTGCACGAACTTCAGGCTGTTGGCCGCCTCGGCCGCGTTCCACTCGACGTTCTGGCGCACATACCACTCGCTGACGCGATCGAGCAGCGCCACGGCGAGCTTGGGACTGGCGTTCTGGTAGGACAGACCGATGATGCCGGAGTCCTTGCCCTTCTCGGTGGCCTGGATGGCCTGCTGCAACTGGTTGATGGTGGTGAGCGCGCGTTCGCGCCGCACGTCGAAGCGCGTGCCCGGGTTGGCCTTGAGCGAGCCCACCTGCAAGGTCACGCCATGACCGGTGGCGATCTGGCCGACCGCGCCCTGCAGCAGCTCGTCACCCTCGGGATTGAGCAGCGTATAGCCGCCGTTCTCGCCGGCGACCAGCGTCATCACCTTGCCCAGCAGGTCATCCGGCACCTCGATGCGCTGCAGGTCGAGCTTGGAGCCACCCCAGTCATAGCGGTTGAAGCCCAGCCACGGCGCGGCCAGCACGCCCGGATTGGCGTTGGCGAAGCGCCGGGCGATGCCGGTGCCGATCATTGGGAAATGCCGGGCCGAGACATTGATATCCAGCTTCAGGTCGTCGACCGCCTTGCCGATCACCGCGCGCGAAGTGATCAGCGCGATTTCGGTATTGGCCTGCGAGTTGGAAGCGCCCAGGGTCTGGCTGAGGGCACTGATGCCGGGCAACTCGGGCACCTTCTGCTCCACCTGCACCATCGCATCGGCCTGGTAGATCGGCGTGGCGAGCAGCGCGTAGGCGAGGCTGCAGGCGAGGAACAGGCCGGTGATGGCGAAGATCAACCACTTGTTGTCGACCAGGGTACCGAGGATCGCACCCAGGTCGAGCTCTTCGTCGTTTCGCTGCGTGACGGCGCGGGGATCGGTCATGAGGAGGCCGCTTTGGAGAGGGAGGGAGTCAGATACGGGAGCCAGCGCGCGATGGCCTGGTCGATCAGTCCGTAGACGTGCTCGAAGGCCGGGCGCGATTGCCCGTACGGGTCAGGAATCTCCTTTTCCCCTAGCCATTTGCCGAGCAGCAGCACCTTGCCGCTGGATTCCGGCGCGAGCCGCGCGATGCGGGCGGCGTGGCTTTTTTCCATCACCAGCACGAGATCCATGTCGCGCAGCATCGACGGCTGCAGCTGGCGACCGCGATGCGCCTGCGCGTCGATGCCGTGCTCGTGCAGCAGCGCGGCCGCGGTGGCATCCATGGGATGGTCTTCGAGCGCGCCGAGACCGGCGCTCGATATCTGCGCCGAGGTATCGCGCAAGCGATCCCTCAGCAGGTATTCGGCGGTGGGGCTACGGCAAATGTTGCCCACACACACAAGCAGGATACGTTGGAACACAGCGTTGCCTGACTCTGCAAAAAGATGTGGAGGCCGCGCACACGCGAACCTGAAACCGACATCCCCCTGTTTCGTCAAACCGTCTATGCCGGACGAAAACCAGGTCGATAGTAGAGAATGTTCCTAGGCAATGGCGCGATTCGCGTCGCGAATGGCCGAACTCGTACAGCGCGCGTTAGGGGACGAGCTGTGAACGTCTACATTTCCTAAACATGCAGCGCACATGAAAAGAGCCTGCAATGCAGGCTCTTACGTGAAGGTTTTGTGTCGCCTCGATGTCGTATCAGGACGATGGCGACGCGATCCGCTGCTCGATCGCGCCGAAGATCGATGCACCATCGCCATCCGTCACGTCGATGCGGATCACATCGCCGTACTTCAGGAACGGCGTGCTCGGCTGACCATCGCGCAGCGTTTCGACCGTGCGCTGCTCGGCGAGACAGGACGCGCCCTTGCCGGTGTCTTCATTGGCGATGGTGCCCGAGCCGACGATGGTGCCGGCGGTGAGCGGGCGCGTCTTTGCCGCGTGCGCGACCAGCTGCGCGAAACTGAACTGCATGTCGACGCCGCATTCGGCTTCGCCAAACCACGCGCCGTTGATCCAGGTGCGCATCGGCAGATGCAGCTTGTCTTCACGCCAGACATCACCGAGTTCGTCCGGCGTCGCGAATACCGGCGACAGCGCCGAGCGCGGCTTGGACTGCAGGAAGCCGAAGCCCTTGGCCAGCTCGGCCGGAATCAGGCCGCGCAGCGAGACATCATTGACCAGGCCGACCAGCTGGATATGCGCGGCGGCCTGCGCCGGCGTCGCCGCCATCGGCACGTCGTCGGTGATCACCACCACTTCGGCTTCCAGGTCGATACCGTAGTCCTCGCTGGGCACCAGCACCGGATCGCGCGGCGCCAGGAAACCCGCGCTGGTGGCCTGGTACATCAGCGGATCGACGTAGAACGATTCCGGCACCTCGGCGCCGCGCGCACGGCGCACGCGCTCGACGTGCGGCAGATAGGCGCTGCCGTCGACGAATTCATAGGCACGCGGCAGCGGCGCCGCCATCGCGGCGACGTCGAGCGCGAACGCGTCAGGCGCGGTGCCGGCCTGCAGTTCGCCGTACAGCGCATTGAGGCGTGGCGCCAGGTTGGACCAATCGTCCAGCGCCGCCTGCAGCGTCGCGGCGATGCCGGTGGCCTTGACGGCACGCGACAGGTCGCGGCTCACCACGATCAGGGTGCCGTCGCGCCCGCCTTCCTTGAGACTGCCCAGTTTCATGCCTTCGCTCCGATCGCCGCGCCTTGAGCGGCGGCGTTCAACAAAAAGAATCAGTGAGATGAAGCCGATGCGCCTGCGCGGATCAGCTTTCCTTGAAGTGCTTGCGGATGCCCTGCCAGCACTCGTAGTAGCTGCCCTGCAACTGCGGCGCGTCCAGCGCCTGCCGGGTCGGCCGGATCACCTTGCGCGTCTCGAACATGAAAGCCATGGTGCCGGTGAGATGATCGGGCTTGCTCACATCGGCGCCGGAGGCCTTCTCGAAACTCGCCGCATCCGGGCCGTGACCGCTCATGCAATTGTGCAGGCTGGCGCCGCCGGGCACGAAGCCGCCCTCCTTCGCGTCATAGGCGCCCTGGATCAGGCCCATGAACTCGCTCGCCACGTTGCGATGGAAATACGGCGGGCGGAAGGTGTGCTCGGCCACCAGCCAGCGCGGCGGGAAGATCACGAAGTCGACATTGGCCGTGCCGGGCGTATCGCTCGGCGAAGTCAGCACGGTGAAGATCGACGGGTCCGGATGGTCGACGCTGATCGAGCCGACCGTGTTGTAAGTGGTCAGGTCGTACTTGTACGGCGCGTAGTTGCCGTGCCAGGCCACCACGTCCAGCGGCGAATGGTCGATCGCGGCGGTCCACAGCGAGCCCTGGAATTTCGCGATCAGCTCGAAGTCGCCTTCGACATCCTCGTACCAGGCCTGCGGGGTGAGAAAGTCGCGTGGCAGCGCCATCGAGTTGGCGCCGATCGGCCCCAAGTCCGGCAGCCGCAACAGCGCGCCGAAGTTCTCGCACACGTAGCCGCGCGCCTCGCCGTCGATCAGCTCCACGCGGAAGCGCACGCCGCGCGGGATCACCGCGATCTCCAGCGGCGCCACGTCGAGCACGCCCAGCTCCGTGCATACGCGCAGGCGTCCTTGCTGAGGCACCAGCAGCAGCTCACCGTCGGCGTCGTAGAAGAAGCGCCCGAGCATGGCGCGGTTCGCCGCATATATATGTATGCCGCAACCGGCCTGCTCGGCGGGACCGCCGTTGCCGGCCAGGGTGACCAGGCCATCGACGAAGTCGGTAGGCCGCGCGGGCAGCGGCCACGGATCCCAGCGCAGCTGGTTGGGCGTGGCCGGTGCTTCATCGAAGCGATTGTGGAAATGCTCGTGCGCGCGCGGCTTGAACGGCTTGTGCACGGCTGCCGGACGGATGCGATACAGCCAGCTGCGCCGGTTGCTGTGCCGCGGTGCAGTGAACGCGGTGCCGGACAGCTGCTCGGCATACAGGCCATGCGCCACCCGCTGCGGCGAGTTCTGGCCGTGGGGCAGCACGCCCGGGACGGCCTCGGTGGCGAATTCGTTGCCGAAGCCGGATTGGTAGCCCTTCGTTTCCATCGATCGCACCAGTGGTTTTGCCTAAGGGGTGGAAGTCCGGTCATTGACGGCGCGCAGGATGGTTTCCAGAACCGCGTCCGTTTGCTGCAGAGCTTCGTTGTCCCAGAAGCGCAAGGCTTTCAGGCCTCGCACTTCCATATATGCCGTACGTATTTGATCGACCGCCTGACTGTGCTGCGAGCCATCGAGCTCGATGACCAGACGCGCCGCCTCGCAGTAGAAATCCGCCACGTAAGGTGGAATTGGATGCTGGCGGCGGAACTTGTAACCGTTCAGTCGACCGGCACGCAACCGATACCAGAGCTTCCTTTCCGCCTCCGTGGAAGTCTGACGCAGATCACGCGAGTGCTTGCGAGTCCGTGTCGGCAGTGGCGGCTTCTTGTTTCCCTGCATAGCCGACAGTGTGCAACTTCAGCCGGGCATCCACTCTTCCCTCAACTTCAAATTAGGAACCCTTCTCCCTCCGGGAGAAGGTGGCGGCAGCCGGATGAGGGTACGGGCGGAGCGGTGCACATCACTCTTGCGCTCCGCCCGTACCCTCACCCCAACCCCTCTCCCGGAGGGAGAGGGGCTCAGCGTCGTGGCACCCACCGACGCTGCGGTATTCCTCAACACTCAAGTTGAAACCCTTCTCCCTCCGGGAGAAGGTGGCGGCAGCCGGATGAGGGTACGGCCGGGGCGGTGCACATCACTCTTGCCACTCCGCCCGTACCCTCACCCCGACCCCTCTCTCCCACGGGGACTACCTTCGGGTCGCCGGAGGGAGAGGGGCTAAAGCTCAAGCTCAGAGCACCCCGCGGCGCATCTGGTCGCGTTCGATCGACTCGAACAGCGCTTGGAAGTTGCCCTCGCCGAAGCCCTCGTTGCCCTTGCGCTGGATGATCTCGAAGAAGATCGGGCCGATGTTGTTCTGGGTGAAGATCTGCAGCAGCTTGCGCTGCTTGGTCTCCGGGTCGGCGTCGATCAGGATCTTGTTTCTGGCCAGGCGCGGCACGTCCTCGCCGTGATTGGGGATGCGCAGGTCGATCACGTCGAAATACGTGTCCGGCGTGTCGAGGAAGCTCACGCCCTTGGCGCGCATCGCCTCGACGGTCTCGTAGATGTTGTCGGTGAAGCAGGCGATGTGCTGGATGCCTTCGCCGTGGTACGCATCGAGGTATTCGTTGATCTGCGACTTCGGATCGCTCGACTCGTTGAGCGGGATGCGCACGATGCCGTCCGGCGCGGTCATCGCCTTGGACACCAGGCCGGTCTTGGCGCCCTTGATGTCGAAGTAGCGGATCTCGCGGAAGTTGAACAGGCGCTCGTAGTAGTCGGACCACTTCTGCATGTTGCCGAAGTAGAGATTGTGCGTGAGATGGTCGATGAAGGTCAGGCCGAAGCCGGCGGGGTTCTGCTCCACGCCCGGGATCGGCGCGTAGTCGCCGTCATAGATGCTGCCCTTGTCGCCGTAGCGGTCGACCAGATACAGCATGCAGTCGCCGATGCCCTTCACCACCGGCGCGCCCACCGCCTTGCTCGCTTCCTTGTCGCCGACCGCCTCGCCGCCGTTGGCCAGCACCTTGGCATAGACCTCCGCCGCGGGCTGCTTGAAGCGGATGGCGAAGCCGGCGGCGCAGGGGCCATGCTGGGCGGCGAATTCGGCGGCGAAGGAATCCGGGTCCTCGTTGACCAGGAAGTTCACCCCGCCCTGGCGATACACCGTGATCGGCCGGCGCTTGTGCTTGAGCACCGCGGTAAAGCCCATGCTGCCGAACAGCTCGTGCAGCTCGGCGCCGCGGCCGGCCGGGGCGGCGAATTCGACGAATTCGAAGCCGTCGATCCCCATCGGGTTCTCGAAAGTGGTCACCTGCATGCCAAGATTGGGCTGCGCGCTCATGGGGATCTCCTGGGTCGGATGCCTGGATTGGATGCGTGGGAGTCGGATTCGCCCCGCCGGTCGCGGCATCGCTGGAAGGATGCGACCGCCGGTATCACCTGAGCGTTATAGTTACACATGAAACCATTTGCAAGGAGTGGTGCAGCAGTGCCCGCCGAACCCCAAGACGCCCATCGTCCCGACCACGCCCCGCTGGAGCTGGAGCGCTTCCTGCCCTACCGCCTGTCGATCCTGTCCAACACGGTCAGCCAGGCCATCGCCGACGACTACCAGGCGCGCTTCGACCTCAGCGTCACCGAATGGCGCGTGATGGCGGTGCTGGCCCGGTTCGAAGGCCTTTCCGCCCGCGAAGTGGCCGAGCGCACGGCGATGGACAAGGTCGCGGTCAGCCGCGCCCTGGCCCGCCTGGTCGAAGCCGGCCGGGTCAACCGCGGCACTCACGAGGGCGACAAGCGCCGTTCCGTGCTCTCCTTGAGCGAAGCCGGTTGGGAGGTGCACGACGTGGTCGCGCCGATGGCGCGGGCACGCGAACGCGAGGTGCTGGCCAAGCTGGACGCGGACGAACAAGCCTGGCTGTCGCGCATCCTGGACAAGCTGCTGGGCCCGCCGGTGCCGCCGCGCAGCGGACAGCCGCAAAGCGGCGCCGAGGCGACGGTGGCATAAAAAAAGAGGCGGCCCGGGGCCGCCTCTTCGTATGCCGGGAAAGGACGGCCTGGCCGTCACTTCACCCCATGCATCAGCCGGTTGATCAGCGGCGCCACCAGCAACAGGATCACCGCGGCGACGCCCAGCAGCCAGAAGCTGAAAGTGAAGCCGCTCAGCGCCGAGGCCACCGTCATGCCGGTGGTGCCGCTGACGTGGCCGGCGAAGATGCCCGACAGGTTGTTGCCGATGCCGGTGGACAGGAACCAGCCGCCCATGGCCAGGCCGACCAGCCGGCCGGGCGCCAGCTTGGTCACCATCGACAGGCCGATCGGCGACAGGCACAGCTCGCCCACCGTCTGCAGCACGTAGACCAGCACCAGCGGCCAGAACGGGATCAGGCCCTGCGCATCGACCAGGCTCGACAGCGCATACATCAGCACCACGAAGGCCACCGCATTGCCGAGCAGGCCGAAACCGAACTTGCGCGGGATCGACGGCTCCAGCCTGCGCTTGTCCAGCCAGCCCCACAGCATCGACATCGGCGGCGCCAGCAGCACCAGGGCCAGCGGCGCGACGGACTGGAACCAGCCCACCGGGAACTCCCAGCCGCCGAACATCTTGCGGTCGACGATGTTCTCGGCGAGGAAGTTGAACGAGCTGCCGGCCTGTTCGTAGAACATCCAGAACAGCACGTTGAACACGAAGATCACCAGCATCGCGATCACGCGGTCGCGCTGCACCTTGCCCTCGCGCACGCCGTCGATCATCAGCATCACGCACAGGCCCACGAACAGGATGCTGAGCAGCCACTGCAGCACCACCGCGCCGGCCTTGGCCATCACCAGGTAGACCAGCGGGATCGCGATGACGCAGCCGATCAGCACGTAGACCACGCGCATGCGGTTGGCCTGGTCCGGCAGCGGACGGCCCACGCCCTTGAGCTGGCGGCGACCGATCCAGAACCACACCAGGCTGACCAGCATGCCCAGCCCCGAGGCCAGGAACACCAGCTTGTAGTTCTGCTGCACCGGGGTGTCGGTGAAATAGCTGGCCAGCCAGCCGGTCAGCAGCGGCGACACCAGCGCGCCGGCGTTGATGCCCATGTAGAACAGGGTGAAGCCGCGGTCGCGGCGCGGGTCGCCGACGCCGTAGAGCTGGCCCACCATCGAGGAAATGTTCGGCTTGAACAGGCCATTGCCCACGATCACCGTGGACAGGCCCAGCAGGAAGATGTCCTGGTTGGGCAGCATGATCATGAACAGGCCCGCCGACATCACCACCGCGCCGACCAGGATCGAGCGCTGATAGCCGATGACCTTGTCCGCCACGTAGCCGCCGAACACCGCCGCCGCATAGACCAGCGCCAGGTAGGCGCCGTAGGTGCGGCTGGCGAAGGCCTGGCCGGTGGGGCTGCCGCCGAAGAACTCCGCCACGATGTACAGCGTGAGCGCCCAGCGCATGCCGTAGAAGGCGAAGCGCTCCCAGAACTCGGTCATGAACAGCATCCACAGCGGACGCGGATGACCCATGGTCTGGGGGTAGTCGGGCACCGTGGGCGCCGTGGTGGTGGTATCGGTCATGCGATCCCCTGTCGTGCTGGAAAAAATGTACTGATCCGCACATCGCGTACAGATCGGAAATTCAAAACGCGCGACATGTAACCGGCCCGGAGCCATTGCGTCAAATGCGGCGCAGCATCTTGCGAAAAATCCGGCGCGGGAGGATCCGAAAGCCCCGCTCACAAAAAAAGCGGCTTGGCCGCTTTTTTGTTCCGCTTCGCCTCGGCTCAGGTGCCCAGCACCGTCCGCACGTCCAGCAATTCCGGGAAAAACTCCAGTTCCAGCGCTTTTTTCAGGAACGCCACGCCCGACGAGCCGCCCGTGCCGCGCCGGTGGCCGATGATCCGCTCCACCGTCTTCATATGGCGGAACCGCCACTGCTGGAACTGGCCCTCCACGTCCACCAGCTGCTCGCACATGTAGTACTCGGGCCAATGCTCCGCGCGGTTCTCGTAGATGCGCTTGAGCACCGGCAGCAGGCCTTCGTTGCGCTGGTAGGGCTGCGTCCAGTCGCGCCCCAGCAGCTCGGCCGGCACCGCATGGCCGCGGCGCGCGAGATAGGCCAGGAATTCGTCGTACAGGCTCGGCGCTTCCAGCACTTCGCGCAGCGCGGCCTGTGCCGCCGGATCGTAGGCGAACACCGCCAGCATCTGCTCGTTCTTATTGCCGAGCAGGAATTCGATCTGGCGGTACTGCAGCGACTGGAAACCCGAGGAAGAACCGAGGATGTCGCGGAATTCCAGGTATTCGGCGGGGGTCAGCGTTTCCAGCACGCCCCACTGCTCGTACAGCTGCCGCTGCACGTGCTTGACCCGGGCCAGGATCTTCAGGCACGGATCGATGTCATCCCGGTGCAGATGCTCGATGGCCGCCTTCAGCTCGTGAATGATCAGCTTCATCCACAGCTCCGCCACCTGGTGCTGCACGATGAACAGCATCTCGTCGTGATGCGGCGGCTGGCTCAGCGGCTGTTGGGCGGACAGCAGCGCGTCCAGCCGCAGGTAGCCGCCGTAGGTGAGCCGGCCCTGCAGGTCGACCTCGATGCCGGCTTCCAGGTCGCGCCGATTGTCGGTCATGGCGTTCCGATCACGGGGAAAGCAGCCATATTACCTGCCTTTAACGCAAGCCCCCTACCCTCGCGCATGCTGCACCATGCCTTGCGGCGCAACATGCCCGCCTGCTTCAATTGCGGTCTTGCCAGGGCCCTGTACGCGCGCTTGACCCCACTGGATGGGTCGCGCCGGCTCCCAACTCCCTCACCCGTTTTCGTCTTTACTCACTCCCGGAGCGAGTCGTGTCCATCGCCGCCAAGTTCGAAATCGAATACCTGCAGTATCTCGATGCCGAGGGCAACCAGGTCCGTGACGACCTGCCCGCCTTCGCCAAGGATCTCGACCACATGGTCGAGCTGTACAAGCTGATGATGTCCACCCGCGTATTCGACGCCAAGTCGGTGGCGCTGCAGCGCACCGGCAAGCTGGGCACCTATGCCAGCTGCCTGGGCCACGAGGCCGCGCACGTGGGCATCGGCAGCGCGATGAAGCCCGAGGACGTGTTCGCGCCCAGCTATCGCGAATACGGCGCGCAGCTGTACCGCGGCGTGCAGCCGCGCGAGGTGTACATGTACTGGGGCGGCGACGAGCGCGGCAACGACTACCAGAAGGAACCGGCGCGCCATGACTTCGCCTGGTCGGTGCCGATCGCCACGCAGTGCCTGCACGCGGCGGGTTCCGCGCTGGCCTTCAAGATCCGCAACGAGAAGCGCGTGGCCGTGTGCACCATCGGCGACGGCGGCTCGTCCAAGGGCGACTTCTACGGCGCCATCAACATCACCGGCGCGCAGAACCTGCCGATGGTGGCGGTGATCGTCAACAACCAGTGGGCGATCTCGGTGCCGCGCAAGATCCAGTCCGGCGCGCCCACGCTGGCGCAGAAGGGCATCGCCGCGGGCCTGTTCTCGATCCAGGTGGACGGCAACGACATCATCGCCGTGCGCAAGGCGATGGAAGACGCACTCGACCGCGCCCGCAACGGCCAGGGCGGCAGCGTGCTGGAGCTGGTCACCTATCGCCTCTCCGACCACACCACCGCCGACGACGCCCGCCGCTACCGCGGCGAGCAGGAAGTGAAGGACGCCTGGGCGAAGGAGCCGATGAAGCGCCTGCGCGCCTGGCTGGTGGCCAAGAACGTGTGGGACGACGCCAAGGAAGAAGCCTGGAAAGCCGAGTGCGACGAGTGGATGGACAACGAGGTCAACGCCTACCTCGAGACCAAGACCCAGCCCGTCACCGCGATGTTCGACTACACCTTCGCCGAAGTGCCGGTGGACCTGTCCAAGCAGCGCGACCTCGCCCTTTCGCTCGACAAGAAGGCCCACTAAGCCATGGCACAGATCACTCTTATCGAAGCCGTCACCCAGGCGCTCGCCTATGAAATGGCCCGCGACCCGAGCGTCGTGGTGCTGGGCGAGGACGTCGGCGTCAACGGCGGCGTGTTCCGCGCCACCCAGGGCCTGCAGGAGAAGTTCGGCGAGCTGCGCGTGCTGGACACCCCGCTGGACGAGACCACCATCGCCGGCGTCACCGTCGGCATGGCCGCGCAGGGCATGAAGCCGGTGGCCGAGGCGCAGTTCGAAGGCTTCATCTATCCGATGATGGAGCAGATCGCCTGCCACGCCGCGCGCCTGCGCAACCGCACCCGCGGCCGCATCACCGTGCCGGCCGTGTGGCGCGCCCCGTGGGGCGGCGGCATCCGCGCGCCGGAGCACCACTCCGAAGCGAACGAGCACCTGTTCACCAACATCCCCGGCCTGCGCGTGGTGATGCCCTCCTCGCCGGCGCGCGCCTACGGCCTGCTGCTGGCGGCGATCCGCGATCCGGATCCGGTGATGTTCTTCGAGCCCAAGCGCATCTATCGCCAGTACAAGGAAGAAGTGCCGGACGACGGCGAGGCGCTGCCGCTGGACGTGTGCTTCGTGCTGCGCGACGGCACCGACGTCACCATCGTGACCTGGGGCGCGCAGGTGAAGGAGGCCCTGGAGGCCGCCGACGAACTGGCCGCCGAAGGCATCAGCGCCGAAGTGATCGACGTGGCCACGCTGACCCCGCTGGATTTCGACACCATCGCCGAGTCGGTGCAGAAGACCGGCCGCTGCGTGATCGTGCACGAAGCCCCCAAGACCGCCGGCTTCGGCGCCGAGATCGCCGCGCGCGTCGCCGAGGAATGCCTGTACGAGCTGCTGGCGCCGGTCGAGCGCGTCACCGGCTACGACACCCACATCCCGCTGTTCCGCCTGGAAATGAAGTACATGCCCAGCACCGAGCGCGTGGTCGAAGCGGCCAAGCGCACGCTGGCGGTCTCGTAACCTCGACAGTTCCACGAAGCGTCATTCCGGCGAAGGCCGGAATCCAGTGAAAAATGCGTGCGAAGCACACAAAACCTTCGCGACAATCCAGCGGTATCGCTACTGGATCCCGGCCTGCGCCGGGATGACGAGCAGAAAACAAGCCTGATTACCGGAACCTACTCATGGCCGACATCAAGACATTCCACCTGCCCGACCTCGGCGAAGGCCTGCCCGACGCCACCATCGTCGAGTGGCACGTGAAGGAAGGCGACTACATCAAGCTCGACGCCCCGCTGTGCTCGATGGAAACCGCCAAGGCGGTGGTCGACGTACCGTCGCCCTACACCGGCACGGTGCAGAAGCTGTACGGCGCGCCGGGCGACATCATCGAGACCGGCGCCGCGCTGGCCGACTTCGCGCCCGATCCGAACGCCAAGCAGCGCGCCGAGGCCGAAGCCACCGGCCACCACCACGGCCCGAAGAAAAGCGTGGGCAGCCCCGCGCCGGACAACGCCGCCAAGGTGGTCGCCTCCGACGAGGGCGGCGAAGTCGAAGCCAAGGGCGAGCGCGAAGACGAAGGCACCGTGGTCGGCGCCATGGTCAGCGGCAACACCGTGCACGTGGAGCAGGTCAGCAGCGCCGGCGGCGTGAAGGCCGTGCCGGCGGTGCGCGCGCTGGCCAAGAAGCTCAAGGTCGATCTCACCCGCGTGCGCCCCACCGGCGCCGACGGCGTAGTCACCCTGCAGGACGTGAAGACCGCCGCCGCCAACGGCTCCGCCCCGCTCGGCGCCGCGCCGGCGCGCGCGGTGCCGGCCTCGGCCGGCCGCCACCTGGCGCCGGAACTGCCGGAGCCGGGCCCGGCGCCGTCGCGCACGGCCGTATCGCTCGCCGGCAAGCCGGTGCGCACCGCGCCGCCGAGCGTGCAGGCCAGCGGCCAGCCGGAACAGCTCAAGGGCGTGCGCCGCAACATGGCCCGCGTGATGGCCGAGGCCCACGCCAACGTGGTGCCGACCACCCTGGTCGACGATGCCGACCTGCACGGCTGGATCGGCAAGCAGGACATCACCGCCCGCCTGATCCGCGCCATCGTCGCCGCATGCAAGGCCGTGCCGGCGCTCAACGCCTGGTTCGACGGCAAGAACCTCACCCGCACCCTGCATCCGCACGTGGACATCGGCATCGCCGTGGACACCGAGGACGGCCTGTTCGTGCCGGCCCTGCGCAATGCCGACGTGCTGGACGGCGCCGGCGTGCGCGCGGCGATCAAGCGCCTGCGCGCGCAGGTGGAAGACCGCTCGATCCCGGCCTCCGAGCTGAGCGGCTACACCATCAGCCTGTCCAACTTCGGCATGTTCGCCGGCCGCTACGCCACCCCCGTGGTGGTGCCGCCGACCGTCGCCATCATCGGTGCCGGCAAGCTGTGCCATGACGTGGTGGCGGTGATGGGCGGCATCGAAGTGCATCGCCGCATGCCGATCAGCCTCACCTTCGACCACCGCGCCGCCACCGGCGGCGAAGCCGCGCGCTTCCTCAAGGCGCTGCTGGATGACCTGTCGCTGCCGAACTGAGGCAGTCGCACCGGACGAAAGAAAGGCGCCGCGAGGCGCCTTTCTTTTTGGCTCGACATCGTCACGCCTATAGTGCCGCGTGCTTTCCCACCCGGAGACCGCGCCATGCATCACAGCCGCCTCAGCACGCTGGTCATCGACTGCCAGTCCGTCGACCTCAAGCAGGCCACCGACTTCTGGAGCCAGGCCCTGGGCAAACCCATCGTCACCTACGACTCGGAAGGCGACGGCAAGTACGCCGAACTGGCCACCCTCGCCGACGAACCGATCATCCTGCTGCAGCGGGTCGAACACGAAAGCCGCGTGCACCTGGACATCGAGACCGACGACATCGAAGCGGAAGCCTCACGCCTGGAAAAGCTCGGCGCCAGGCGCCTCGAATTCGTGCGCGGCCGCTGGTGGGTGATGCAGGCGCCGAGCGGGCACCGCTTCTGCGTGGTGAAGAGGCAGCGGGAGCAGTTCGGGCCGCATTTGAACAAGTGGGAGTGATGCAAGCTTCCAGCGCTACGCGCCAATAAGGCTTTCCAGCGGAATATCGAAATTCTTGTGCAGGTTGCGCACCATCTCCATGGTGAGTCCGCGCTTGCCATTCAGCACTTCATAGACGCGATTGGGCTTGCCGATGGAAGGCACGAGATCCTTGGCCGTGAGCCCCTGTTGCTCCATCCGGAACTTGATCGCTTCGATCGGACTTGCTGCCTCGATCGGGAAGGTTTTCGCCTCGTAGTCTTCGACGAGCAGCGTCAGGATCTCGAAGCGATCGCCGTCGGCGGAATCGGGCTCCGGCTCATTGTCGAAGTAGAAGGAAACCTCGCGCAGCGCTTCCTCATAATCCTGTTTGGTGCGAATGGGGTGGATGTCGCGCATAGTCATAGATCCTCCACGGTCGCCACATCGATCTTGTCGTACTCGGCATGGGTACCGATGAACTTGATGTAGACCGCCTGAAACCGATAGGCGACAGCAACGATCAAGCGGTAGCTGTTGCCTTTGATATTGAAGACCACGCGATTCCTGCCAACGAAACTGGCATGAGCGTACTGGTGCTTGATGGCCTGCGGACTGGACCAGGATGCCGCCTTGGCTTCGTCATGCCAGGCCTTCAAAGGCTGCTCGGTATCGGCGTGGCGTTCCCAAAAAGCCCTTAGCGTTCCGATCGCGATGACTTTCATGGAGCGATGATAGTCCCAACTTGGGACTATCACAATCCCAAATTGGGACTTCCTTATGCGGAAATCACGACCGCGAGCGCTTGCGCCCCCACGTGAAAGCCCGAAACAGCAGCGCCCCCAGCAACACTGCGACACACGCCCCATACCCATAAAGCGCCGGCAGCACCTGCTGCCAGATCGCCCCGCTCGACGGCCCGAACTGCCCCGCGGCAGGCACCGCCGCCCCCTCGAACCCGGCGATCGCTGCCCATCCGGCCGCCACCGAGGCCAGTACCAGCGCCAGCACATCGAACACCCGCCGCCCCTTCGTGCGCGGCAAGCTCTTCGGATAAGCCCAATAGGCCCAGGCCAGGATCAACAGCCACGGCGCCAGCAGCAGGATCGAGAGATAACGCATCGGTCAGGTCACTCCAGGAAACGGTTCATCGCCTCCGCGCGACCCGCCGCGCATCACTCCTGCGCGGACAACTGGTCCAGCGCCTCGCGCAAACGCGTCAAGGCACCGTCGCGGGCCGGTTCGTCGCCGTATTCGGGCGTGCTGCCAACGAATTCGCCGTCCAGTTCCAGATGCAGCGCGCGCGGCTGCACCTGCAGCACGGCGGCGATCGCGCCCGGACCCTTCAGCTTCTTCTGCCAGGCCCCGGCCGCCTTCGGGTCGGCGAACGATTTGGACAGCAGCAGCTCTTCGCCTTCGGCGGAGAACAGACGGAAGCGGAAGCTACCATCGGCCTCGCGGAAACTGGCGAAGCGCGGCAATTTGCCCGCCCGGCCTTCCGCCTTGCCCGCCGCCGGCGCGGGCGCCGCCGCCACCAGCGCGCCCGAGCGCAGGCCGATCGCGTCGCGCAACGCGGCGATCTTCGGCGCGGCGATGGCGCGCGCTTTGAGCGCGCCTTCGCGCAGGATCGCTTCGATCCGCTCCGGCCGGGCCATCAGCTCGTCGTAGCGCTCGCGCATCGGCGCCACGTCGGCCTCGATGCGCTCGAACAGCACCTGCTTGGCCTCGCCCCAGCCGATGCCGTCGAGCAGCGCCTGGTGGAAGGCGCCGGCTTCGGCTTCGGTGGCGAAGGCGCGGAAGATGGTGAACAGCGAAGAGCTGTCCGGATCCTTGGCCTCGCCCGGCAGGCGCGAGTCGGTGACGATGCGCATGATGCTGTCGCGCAGGTGCTTCTGGCCGCCGGCGAACAGCGGGATGGTGTTGTCGTAGCTCTTGGACATCTTGCGTCCGTCCAGGCCCGGCAAGGTCGCCACCTGTTCCTCGATCACCACTTCCGGTAGCACGAAGTAGTCGCGGCCGTAGATATGGTTGAAGCGCTGCGCGATGTCGCGCGCCATCTCGATGTGCTGGATCTGGTCGCGGCCCACCGGCACCTTGTGCGCGTCGAAGGCGAGGATGTCCGCCGCCATCAGCACCGGATACATGTACAGGCCGGCGGTGACGCCCGCATCGGCGTCCTCGCCCGCCTCGCTGTTCTTGTCCACCGCCGCCTTGTAGGCGTGCGCGCGGTTGAGCAGGCCCTTGGCGGTGACGCAGGTGAGGAACCAGGTGAGCTCCGGGATCTCCGGGATGTCCGACTGCCGATAGAAGGTGACGCGATCCGGATCCAGCCCCGCGGCCAGCCACGTCGCGGCGATCTCCAGGCGTGAGCGTTCGATGCGCGCCGGATCGTCGCTCTTGATCAGCGCGTGGTAGTCGGCCATGAAATAGAACGCATCCACTTCCGGGCGGAGGCTGGCGGCGACGGCCGGGCGGATCGCGCCGACGTAGTTGCCCAGGTGCGGCGTGCCGGTGGTGGTGATGCCGGTCAGTACACGGGTTCGCATGTGTCTTCTGCTTTGCTCTTGTGGTCTTGGCTCAGCGGATCAGCGTGGACTTGCCGAACAGCGATTCGACCAGGTCCACCGCCAGCTTGGCGGTCTGGTTGCGCTTGTCGAAGGCCGGATTGAGTTCCACGATGTCCAGCGAGGCGAGGCGGCCGGTGTCGGCGATCATCTCCATGCACAGCTGGGCTTCGCGGTAGTTCGGGCCGCCGCGCACGGTGGTGCCCACGCCCGGCGCGATGGCCGGATCGAGGAAGTCGACGTCGAAGCTCACGTGCAGGTGCGTGTCGGCGTCGACGCCTTCCAGCGCCTCTTCCATTACGCGCTTCATGCCGGACTCGTCGATCTGGCGCATGTCGAAGATGCTCACGCGCGCCTCGCGCACCAGGCGCTTCTCGCCCTCGTCGACCGAGCGGATGCCGATCTGGCGGAACACGTCCGGCGCGGTGGCCGGCTTGCTGCCGCCCAGCGTGGTGAGCTCTTCCGGGCCCATGCCGCACAGGCAGGCCACCGGCATGCCGTGGATATTGCCCGAGGGGGTGATCTGCGCGGTGTTGAAGTCGGCGTGCGCGTCCAGCCACAGCACGCGCAGCTTCTTGTGGTGCTCGCGGCAGTGGCGCGCGACGGCGGTGATCGAGCCGATCGCCAGGCAATGGTCGCCGCCGAGCATCACTGGCAGGCGGCCCAGGCTCAGCTCGCCGTAGATCGCCTCGTACACGGCGCGGTTCCAGTCCACCACCGCGGAGAGGTGGCGATAGCCTTCGCGCGGCGGTTCCCACGGATTGAGCGGACCTTGCAGGTTGCCGCGGTCGACCACGTCGATGCCGCGCGCCTTCAGCCGCGCCTGCAGGTTGGCCACGCGCAAGGCCTCCGGGCCCATCGAGGCGCCGCGGTGCCCCGCTCCGATATCGGTGGGCGCACCGATCAGCGATACAGCCTGATTACCCATGCTTCCTCGGTCGTTGCTCAAGTCTTAAGGGATGCGCGGCGCGCCCAAGCGCGCGGCATCGCCCAAGTCTACAAGAACGCTTCCGCGGCTTCCGCGCCGGGCCGGCCGGGGTAAAACCGCTTCAGACGCCCGCGCCGGGCTCCAGCGGGAAGCTCCCGCGCCGTCCCAGGTCGGCGCCATGGTGCGCCAGCCAGCGCTCGGCGCTGTCCCGGCCCAGGTCGTACAGGGCGCGCAGCTGGCTGGTGCGCGTATCCGCGGCGGAATGGCCGAGCGCGGCCAGTCCTTCCGGCGGCGCCAGCACGTGCAGGCGCAGGTCGCGCAGCTTGCGCTCCGCGGCGCTGGGCCACAGGTGGCCGGCCGCCTGCGCGCGCGCCGCCGCCAGGTCGCGCAGCTCGCGCGAGAACGCCGCGCCGAACGACAGCTCCGCCGACAACAGCAGTGCCTCGCGCGCCGTGCGCGGCATCGCCTCGCGCTGCTGCGGCTGCAGCAGGACGCACAGCAGGTCGTCGCCGCCCAGGCCGAGCAGCGGCTCCAGCGCGGGATTGCCGGCGAAGCCGCCGTCCCAGTAGGCCTCGCCGTCGATCTCGGTGGGCGGGAACCAGGGCGGCAGGCTGGCCGAAGCGAGCAGGGCATCGTGGCTCAGGCGCGCGCCGGAGAACACCTCCAGCGCGCCGTCGCGCATGCGCGTGGCGGCCACGTACAGCGCCACCGGGCCATGGCGCAGCGCGTCTACGTCGAAGAACTCCTCCACCATCGAGCGCAATGGATTGACGCCGCCATGGCCGGCCGTCGCCGGCTGCGGCCAGGGCAGCGCATCGCCGAACAGCCGCGACTGCGCATGCCACCAGTCGGCCACCGCATTGCGTCCGGCCAGGCCCTGCCAGAACGCATCGAGCGAAGCGCGCGCGCCGTCCGCGCCGCCGCGTGCCCAGCCCTGCGCCAGTGCCGCGGCGTTCATCGCACCGCTGCTGGTGCCGCTGATCGCTTCGATCGCCAGCCCGGGCAGTTCCAGCAGCCGGGCCAGCGCGCCCCAGGTAAACGCGCCGTGCGCGCCGCCGCCTTGCAGGGCAAGCTTCAGCGTGAGCATGGCGCGGGAGGATTGTTGCATCGCATCAGGCGATCTTCGAAGGCGCCCGCGCGGGGGTCAAGTGAAGTCTTGCTTACAACCCTTCGACCACCAGGCGATAACAGGCGCGCCCCGCTTCCTTCGCTTCATACAGCGCCTCGTCGGCCTTCTGCACCAGCTCGTCCAGCGAGAACACGTCGCGGCACAGCGCCGCGCCCACGCTGAGCGTGACCTTCAGCCGCGCCGCATCCAGCGACACCGGCGCGCCCATCGAGGTAATCACCTTGTTCGCCAGGCTTTCGGCCGCGTAGGTGGCGTCGACGTCGTCGCACAGGATCACGAATTCGTCGCCGCCCAGGCGCGCCACCAGGTCCGACTTGCGCACCGAGGCCTTCAGCCGCCGCGCCACCTCGCGCAGCACCGCATCGCCGGCGGCATGGCCGTGGCCGTCATTGATCTGCTTGAAGTAGTCGACGTCGATCAGCATCAGCAGCATCGGCGCGCGCGTGACCGAGGCGCGGTCCAGCGCGGCCTGGGCGCATTCGGTGAAATAACGCCGGTTGGCCAGGTTGGTCAGGGTGTCGTAGTGGGCGAGGAAGGAGAGCTTCTGTTCGGCCAGCTTGATCCGCGTGACGTCGGTGGTCAGCGCATAGAAGCCGATGCTCTCGCCGGTGACCGAGGTCGCGGGCAGGTAGGTGGCCTGCAGGTAGAAATAGCGTCCGTCGCGCTCGAACTCGTATTCGAAGGTGGTTTCCCTGCCCTGCAGCACCGCGGCGATATGCGGCTTCATCAAGCTGTACAGCGCCGCGCCGCGCGTTTCGCGCACGCTGCGCCCGACCATCGCTTCCGGCTCCAGTCCGGTGATCTCGCGCGCATAGCCGCTGACGAAGATATAGCGCTCGTCGTTGCCGACGTGGGTGATCAGCGCCGGCACCTTGTCGGTGATGCGGCGCAGGCGCGTCTCGCTGTCGGCCAGGGCCTGTTCGGCAACGATGCTTTCGGTGATGTCGCGGCCGGTGTAGATCAGTTCCATCTCGCCAGGGTGATCCGGGCTGGGCGCCACGCGCACGAGGGCTTCGATCCACACGTAGTAGCCTTTCTTGTGCCGCAGCCGGTAGCGGGTCAACGAGACCTTGCCGGTATCCCACAGCTGCACGACCGCCTCGGCCACCCGCTCGCGATCGTCGGCATGGATCAGGTCCGGACGGGGCAGCATGAATTCGCCGACTTCCCAGCCGAGCAGGTCCTTGATCGACGGTGAGACGTAGCGTCGCGTGCCGTCGCGCGCGATGCGCATCACCAAGTCGCTGGCGTAGTCCGCCAGCAGGCGATAGCGCACTTCGCTGTCGCGCACACGCCGCGTCAGGCGGCGGCGATCGGCCTGGGCCAGCGCGATCGGCACCGCCACCAGGCACACCATGCCCAGGAACGACTGGCCCAGCAGCGAGCGCTCGACCGGGCTGGAACCGGGAATCAGGCTCAGCGGGCCGCCGCCCATCGCGATGGCGATATTGACGATCAGCGTGACCACCGCCACGCCGATCACCAGGCCCGGAAAGCGATGGCGGATCACCACGTAGAACAGCGGCCCGAACACCACGAACAGCAATGGATAGCGCGACTGCGCGAACACCCCGGCCGTGGTCGCGCCCAGCAGCAGCAGGTCGCGCAGCAGCCGCAGGCGATGGCCCGGCTGCCCCAGCATGCGCCAGCCCTGGACCAGCACGACCAGGGTCAGCGTCGCCACGATCACCATGCCCAGCAGGTGGGCGCGGAACCACCAGTCGAACGTGGTCCAGAAATCCGTGTTGTTGAAGGCGTAGAGCATGAACGCGGCGAGCCCGGCCGATACCAGCGACGCCACCAGCGTCGACAGCATCGCCACCTGGCCCAGGCGCAGGAACGGCGTGTCGTCCTCGATGCGCGGAAAGCGCCAGCGCACGCCGCGCGCCACGATCATCACCTCGACGCCGTTGACCAACCCCAGCAGCGCGCTGGAAAGGAGCGGATCGCCCAGCAGCATCTTGCCGGCGAAATAACCCACGAACGCCGCGGCCAGATACAGGGGCCAGCGCTCGTCCGGCACGCGCAGCAAGGCACCGACCACCACGCCGTTGGCGATCCACATCGTGACATTGGTGCCGGTATGGCGCGTGAGCAGCAGCGAATACGCCGTGGCACCGAGCACGGCGACCAGCAGCGCCAACGCTTCGGCCCAGCGCGTCCAGCGCAGGTTCGGTTCTATCCGCAGCTGCATCGCAATTCCTTGAGGAGAAGGCGTGCCGAGTCCGTGCGGATGGTTATATAGCGAGCGGGCGCTGAAAAAAATGTCGACTGCGCTTTGATTAAGCCCCTCGCCCCGCTGGAGAGGGGTTGCGAGGGTTCAGGCGGAGCGCAGGAGTGATGCGCTCCGCTCCGCCCGCACCCTCATCCGGCTGCCGCCACCTTCTCCCGGAGGGAGAAGGGTTCGCCATCGAAAACCTGAGGGGAAAATGCCGCGCGAGGAATGGTGCCGACAGTCTGACTCGAACAGACGACCTACCGCTTACAAGGCGGTTGCTCTACCAACTGAGCTATGCCGGCGAGGGGGAGGCGCAGTCTAACAGGTCGCCTGCGGCGCCTGCAGGCGGCGGAATCGCTCAGAAACAGCCGGTGCTGTGCGAACCGACGCCGGCGGCATTGCGCAGGCGGCTGCGCCAGTCGAAGTGCGCGCCGTCGGCGACGGCGAGGTCGAGCCAGTATTCGGGCACCGTCTCGCTGCGTTCGGCCATCTGCGCGGGGAAGCCGGCGGCGGCCACTTCGTCGCGGCGCTTGCGCGCGTTGGCCGGATCCTTGAACAGGCCCAGCGAGATGGTGTTCGGCTGGCCGCCGGCGCCGACCACGAAGTAATCGCTGATATTGGCCGCGCTGAGCCGGCGCGCCTGCGCCAGTGCCTGGTCGCGGCTGGGGCTGGCCGGCAGGTAGACCCACCAGCCGCGCGACTGCGTGGTCTGTTCCTGGCGCGAGCGCATGCGCGCGGCCTGGGCGGTGAGCGCATTGCGTGCGTTGTGCAGGTCCACCGGCGTGGCGAACGGGCCGATCGAGATGCAGGTGTAGGTGTTGGCGCGCGACGGCGTCGGGGCCAGCGTGGCCTGCGCCGGTGCGGGCTGGGCCGGCGCCTTCGCCGCGGCGCTCGCCGGAGCGGCGGGTGCGGCCGGGGCCGCCGGTGCCTGGGCCGTCGCGGCGCTGGCGGTCGCCGGGGCGCTGGCCGGCGGCGCGGGGCGCTCGGCCAGCAGGTGCAGGGTGGGCACGTCCGGATCGCTGGCGCTGCGGCCGTGCACATCGTCCTGCCCCAACCACAGCCATGCCCCCACGGCGATGTTGAGCGCAATCAGCAGGACGAACAGCAGACGCAGAACCATGCAACGACCTAGGTGGGATTAACGGCAGCGGATCATTCTAGAGAGCGCGGGTGGCCGCCGGATGCGCATTCGCCCACACGGCCAGACCGTGGAGCACGCCGTCCTCGGCCAGAGCCGCCGGCAGTTCCAGCAGCGGCAGCAGTGCCGCGGCGTCGCCGCCGCCCAGGCGCAGCGCGGGCGCGCCGCCCAGCGCAGGCCCCATGCGCCGCGCAAAGCGCTCGATCAGCGCGGCCGCCGCCTGCCAGCAGCCGGAGGCCACAGCGTCGGCGGTATTGGCCGCCGCATCGAGCACCTCGCCGGGACGCTCCGGGCGCACGCGCACGGTGGCGCCGACCAGCGCCTGCTGCATCAGCTGCGGACCTGGCGCGATCAGGCCGCCGAGATGGCGGCCGTCGGCGGCCAGGGCATCCAGGGTGAGCGCGGTGCCCACGCCGGCCAGGATGCAGGGCGCATGGCCCGCGGCGTAGGCCGCGACCATGGCCAGGAAGCGGTCCACGCCCAGGCGCTGCGGTTCGTCGTAGGCGTTGCGTACGCCGCAGGCTTCGGCAGGGGTGCGCAACCAGAAAGTGTCGAGCGGCCAGCAGGCGTGCACGGCGGCGGCGACCGTGGCTTCGCGCGCGGCATCGACCACCGAGGCACCGGTCGCTTCAGCCGGCGCCGGCAGCTCGCGCCAGGCCTCACGCAGCGCGGCGGCGACATCGCTGTCCCAGCCGACCGCACCGCGCGCGCGCCAGTCGGCGCCTTCGCACAGCGCCCATTTCAGCCGGGTATTGCCCAGATCCAGCAGCAGCTTCATGCGCGGCGCACCGAGACGTCGGCGCTGTCGATCCGGTGCAGGCCATCGGCGGCCCGCAGCAGCAGCGCGCCGCGTTCGTCCACGCCGGCGCCGATGCCTTCGAGCACGCCCTGCGCGCCCTGCACGCGCAGTGGGGCGTCCAGCAGCAGGTCGCGTGCGGCGTAATCCTCGACGAAACCGCCGAAGCCGTCGCGCTCGAACCGGGTGAGTCCTTCCGCCAGCGCCGTCACCAGGGCGGCGGCGACCAGGTTGCGCTCGGGCGGCTCGCCGCCGGCCAGGCTGGCCAGGTCGCAGGCGGGCTGGCCGGCCTGCTCGCGCAGGGCGTCGGTCAGGCGCAGGTTGAGGCCGATGCCGATCACCGCCGCGCATGGTCCCTGGTACTCGCCGCTCAGCTCGACCAGGATGCCGGCCAGTTTGCCGCCGCGCGCCAGCGCGTCGTTCGGCCATTTCAGGCCGGCCTCGGCGATGCCCAGCGATTCCAGCGCGCGCAGCAGGATCACGCCCACTGCCAGCGACAACCCCGACAGCGCGGCGAAGCCGGCGTCGAAGCGCTTGAGGCAGGACAGATAGAGGTTCAACCCCGGCGGGGACAGCCAGCTGCGGCCGCGGCGGCCGCGGCCGGCGCTCTGGGTCTCGGCGATCATCACGCTCAGGTCCGGCAGCTCCGCCGCGCGGCGCTGCAGTTCGCTGGAGGTGGAATCGAGTTCCCAGTGCACCTCCAGCTCGCCCAGCCGCTTGCGCCAAGGCGCCGGCACGGCGGCGCGGATCTGCCTGGCATCGAGCATCTGCAGTGCCCACGGCAAGCGGTAGCCGGCGGCGCCGCGCGCCTCGATCGGCACGCCGCGCGAGCGCAGGGCCTGGATCTGCTTCCAGATGGCGGCGCGGGTCACCCCGCCCTGTTCGGCCAGGCGTTCGCCCGAGAGCGCTTCGCCCGGCGCCAGCAGCGCGAGCAGTTCCCGCGCCTGCATCAGGGCCGCCCGCTGGCGTGGTGGACCCGGCGCGGAGCAAGCCTCGCCAGGGGTAGGTCAATCGCATGCATCCGAGCATCTTAGAGCCTGGGCCGGATGCCGAGTAGCTGCCCAGTGCGCACTGCGCCTAGTACTTGTGGGACTGGCGCGCTCCGCTCGGACAAAACCCGGCACTGGTATCCTAGTGACGATTCTGCGACGATCCGGGCCTTGGTTTGCGGATCAAGGGGTTGAGCCGCCATGGGCATCAGGCAGTTCCTGTTCGCGTGTGTGCTGAGTGTCGGCGGCATCGGAGCCGCATCGGCCATGGACGCCGATACCCAGGAATTGGGTGGCCTGCAGCGCTCCGGTGTGGACAGCACCGTGGTCAGCCACGAAGTCAGTGGCAACGGCGGCGACGCCCTCGGCGTGCCGCACGACGCCAGTTCCCAGAACGCCCCGGCTTCCGGCTCCTCCAGCGAGAACTGCCCGACCGGCGGCAGCGGTTCCTCCAGCACGCAACGCAGCCGCCGCATCAGCCTGGGCTGGCAGTCGCTGCTGCCGGGCTCCATCCAGTAAGCCGTTTCCGTGGCGGGGGCCTGGTGGCGACGGTGGCTGTCGCGCTTCGACCCGCCACAGATTCCCGATAGCCTCTGGCGTCGCACGCTCACTTCGTGCCCCTTGGCGCGCCGTCTCGACGACGACCGCCAGCACGAACTGCGCCGGCTCGCCACGCAGTTCCTCGCCCGCAAACGCTTCCACCCGCTGGCCGGCGCCGAGCTCGACGAGCGCCTGCGCCTGCTGATCGCCATGCAGGCCTGCCTGCCGGCGTTGCGCCAGGGCGCCGTCGGCCTGCGCGGCTGGCGCGAGATCCTGGTCTATCCGGGCGAGTTCAAGGTGCGCCGCAGCCATCACGACGAACACAGCGGCGTGGTCAGCGAAGCGGATGACGTGCTGATCGGCGAGGCCTGGGAACGCGGCCCGCTGATCCTCTCGCTGGCCGACGTGCAGCTGGACCTGGAGCAGCCGTGGGACGGCTACAACGTGGTCGTGCACGAGATGGCGCACAAGTTCGACATGCTCGACGGCGCGCCGGACGGTGTGCCGCCACTGCCGGAAGAGATCAGCCGGCGCGACTGGATCGTGGCGTTCCAGCGCGCCTACGACCATCTCTCCAACGATGTGGCGCGCGGCCGCGATACCTTGATCGATCCCTATGCCGCCGAAGGCGCGGACGAGTTCTTCGCGGTGACCAGCGAACTGCACTGGTCGCAGCCGGGGGTGCTCAAGCGCGCAGATCCGGTGGTGGCGGCGCTGCTGGATGCCTACTACGGCCCCTCGCCCGCGCCGTGCTGACGCTCAGCTCGGCGGCAGCCTCACGCTGAAGCGCGCGCCGCCGAATTCCGGCGAGCGGTCCACGCTCAGCTCGCCGCGATAGGCCTTGATGATGTCCTGCACGATCGACAGGCCGATGCCGTGGCCCTGCACGCGCTCGTCGCCGCGCACGCCGCGCTGGAGCACCTTCTCGATCTTGTCGTCGTCGATGCCGGGGCCATCGTCTTCCACGCTCATCAACAGGCCGGGACGCTGGCGGCCGGCGACCGGCTCCACCTTCACCACCAGCAGCACGCGGTGGCCGGCCCACTTGAAGGCGTTCTCCAGCAGGTTGCCCATCAGCTCGAGCAGGTCGCCCTGCTCGCCGTAGAAGGCGGCGCCTTCCTCAATGTCGAATTCGCACAGCACGTTCTTGGCGGCATAGACCTTCTCCAGGCTCTGCACCAGGTCTTCCGCATGGCCGGCGATCGGGATCGCCGAGGCGAAGGTCTGCCGGCCGGTGGTGGCCGCGCGCGCCAGCTGGTAGGCCACCAGTTCGTCCATGCGGCGCACCTGTTCGACCACGTCGCTGCGCACCGGCGACGGATTGCCTTCGGTGGCTTCCAGGCGCGAGCGGATCACCGCCAGCGGCGTCTTCAGGCTGTGCGCGAGGTCGGCCAGGGTGTTGCGGTAACGGGTGCGCTGTTCGCGTTCGCTGTCGATGAAGGCGTTGATGCGTTCGGTGAGGCCGATCAGCTCCAGCGGATAGCTGCTGTCCAGGTGCTCCGCCTCGCCGCGCTCCACCCGGCTCATGTCGCTGGCCACTCGGCGCAGCGGCGTCAGGCTCCAGCGCAGCAGCAGCAGCTGCAGCAGGATCAGCATCACGCCCAGCGTGGCCAGCCAGAAGATCAGGCTGCGCCGGAACACCGCGTTCTGGCCTTCGAGCTGGTCCTCGGCCTGCGCCACCATGAAGGTGAGCTTCACCGACTTCTTCTCGGACGTGTCCAGCGCCACGCCATACGCGTAGTAATAGATGCGGCCCATGCGCGTATCGATGGGACCGATGAATTGGGCCTGCCCCGGCTCCAGCCGCTTCAGGAAGGCGAAATCGCGTCCGATCGCCGAGGGCGATTCCAGCTTGGCGCCGTTCTCGCCCAGCGCCAGCGCATACAGGCCCGAACCCGGCTGGGAGAAGCGCGGGTCCGGCGGCGTATCGGGCAGCAGCACCTTGCCGGAGCGGCCGACTTCGGTGCCGGCAAGGTAGGCGACGACGTAGTTCTGCAGTCGGTCCTGCAATTCCTTCAGTGAGGTCTCGGCGGTGGAGCGGGAGAGCGTAAGGCCCACGACGCCGAGGAAGGCCGCCAGCGCGAAGCCGGTAGCCAGGGCCGCGCGCGCCGCAAGCGAGAGCGCGCGGCGCTGGCCGGATTCATTCGCCTTCGTTTTCGCTGCGGGGGATGGCAAAGCGGTATCCGCGTCCACGTACCGTCTCGATGGGCTTGAGGGTGCCTTCCGGGTCGAGCTTCCTGCGCAGACGGCCGATGAAGACCTCCAGCACATTGGAGTCGCGGTCGAAATCCTGCTGGTAGATGTGCTCGGTCAGGTCGGCCTTGGAGACCAGCTCGCCCGCGTGCAGCATCAGGTATTCCAGCACCTTGTACTCATAGCTGGTGAGGTCGACCAGCTTGCCTTCCACCGACACCGTCTGCGCGGTGGTATCGAGCTTGATCGGGCCGCAGGCCAGCACCGGCTTGGACCAGCCGCTGGCGCGGCGCACCAGCGCGTTGATGCGCGCCAGCAGTTCTTCCACATGGAACGGCTTGACCAGGTAGTCGTCGGCGCCGTGCTTGAGGCCTTCGACCTTGTCCTGCCAACTGCCGCGCGCGGTGAGGATCAGGATCGGATAGCGCTGGCCGACTTCGCGCAGCGCCTTGACCAGGTCCATGCCGGACATCTTGGGCAGCCCCAGGTCGATGATGGCCAGGTCGAACGGCACTTCGCGGCCGAGGTAGAGGCCCTCTTCGCCGTCCTGTGCCGCGTCGACGGCGAAGCCGTCGCGCTTCAGGCGCGCGGCGAGTGTTTCACGCAGCGGCGCCTCGTCCTCTACCAGAAGGATGCGCATCAGTGTTTCTCCTTATTGCCCTCGCCGTCGCCGGCCGGGTTCTTGGTGGATTCGGAGGAAGCCGGGGCCTTGCCCGCTTCCGTGTTCACGGTGACCACGCGCACGTGGCCGGAGGGCGTGAGCACCTTGATCCGGTGCTCGAACGCATTACGACCGCGCCGCACGGTACTGGCCGACAGGATCTTGCCCCCTGTCTCCCGCTGGACCTGGTTGACCGCCTGCTCGAGCGTCATGGCCGGCTCCTGCCCCTGCGCAGCCACCGAAGCGGTTGCCAGGAGCAACAAAAGAGCCGAAATGCGCAGGATTGTCTTCATATCGCCAACAAAACCCCGGGGAACGGTGGCTATCCTCGTTCAGACTATGGAACCGGGCCTGAATACTGACCCGATCGCCCCCGGCTGTCACGCCGCTACAGCCCGCCTGGGCGCCATGGCCCGCTCGATCAGCTCCCAGCCCGCTCCCGGCAGATGCGCCCCCTCGCTGAGCATCCGGCGGAAGCCCCGCGCGCCCGGCTCGCCCTGGTAGAGCCCGAGCAGATGGCGCGTGATGTGCTTGAGCCCCGTGCCGCGGGCGAGCTCGGCCTCGATGTAGGGGCGCATGCGGCGGAGCACGTCGTCGCGGTCCGGCAGCGGCTCGCCGTAGAGCGCCGCCTCGACCCGGGCCAGCACGTAGGGATCGTGATAGGCCGCGCGGCCGAGCATCACGCCATCGACCCGGGCCAGATGGGCCTGGACCTGCTCGGCGGTGGTGATGCCGCCGTTGATGACGATGGTGAGCTGCGGGAACTCGCGCTTGAGGCGATAGACGCGCTCATAGTCCAGCGGGGGGGTCTCGCGGTTTTCCTTCGGGCTCAGCCCCTGCAGCCAGGCCTTGCGGGCGTGCACCACCAGGATTTCCACGCCCGCGCCGATCATCGTCTCGGTGAAGTGCTGCAGGTCGGCGTATTCGTCCTGGTCGTCGACGCCGATGCGGCATTTGACCGTAACCGGGACATCCACCGCATCGCGCATGGCCTTTACGCAGTCGCCGACCAGCACCGGCTCGCGCATCAGGCAGGCGCCGAATTTGCCGGACTGGACGCGATCGGAGGGGCAGCCGACGTTGAGGTTGATTTCATCGTAGCCCGCCGTCGCGCCATGCTTAGCCGCCTCAGACAACTCCACCGGATCGCTGCCACCGAGCTGCAACGCCACCGGGTGCTCCTGCTGGCTATGTTCCAGCAGGCGCAGTTGCTTGCCTCGCACCAGCGCGGCGCTGGTCACCATTTCGGTGTAGAGGCGGGCGTGGGGGGAGATCAGGCGGTGGAAGTAGCGGCAGTGGCGGTCGGTCCAGTCCATCATGGGGGCGACCGAGAACCGGAAATCGCTGGGGGCGGAGGTTTGCATGGGGAGTATTCTAACTGCCCCTTGGACTAGCCGTTTTCCAGGCTATCGAGACGGCTTTGGGTGAGTTCGCCATCCCCGGGGTTGATATCCGCATCGCGCCCTGTTGCGGTGCTAACGAAGCACAGGCGGCGCGTCGTCTCGCTGAGCCAGCAGATAAGCGCTGAACATGACGGTGAGCTGCCGCTCCGCTTCGCGGCTATTGGCCAGGGACAGAACGTGCGGGCAGAAGGCTGGCACCGTTCCGTAAATCGCTGCCGTCAAAGTCTGCGCGATCACATGCGGGTCGATGAGGCGGTCATCGATGGCGGTGGACAGCATGGCCTCGATCGCCTTTTCGCTGCATTGGGTCGCCTGCTCGGCCAACTGGCGAACATCGATTTCCCTGGCGACGAGGTAGAGCGCTGGCGTGACCTCGGCCTGCACCATCCGCGTCTGCAGATAGGCCTTCACTACAGCGGCGGCCATGGCTTCCACCGTGGCGCTACGGTTTTCATCGCAGGCCCTCTCGATGGCGTCGGCCAGCATCGCAAGATGCCGCTCCAGCGCGGCGAACAGCAAGGCCTGTTTATTCGGAAAGTACTGGTACAGCGTGCCGACCGAGACGCCGGCGCGACGCGCCACCCGCGTGGTGTTCAAGCGGGCCGGCCCATCGCCCCGCAAAACCTGAAGGGTTGCCTCGAAAATGGCGTTGACCGTGGCGACGGAACGGCTCTGTCGCGGTGATTTCCGCGGGTTCAGCGGTAGTGAGGAGCCCATTCTCATAAGCGAATACTACATCTCGAAAACGCCCCACATCTTACGTCTACCGCCGCCGCTTCCGTCCTACGCGTGATTGCTGGCAGGTCGGTTCTCGCACCTATGAATCAGGAGACGGATATGGGTAAGTTGGATGGGAAGGTCGCTGTCATTACCGGCGGCAGCGCAGGCATGGGCCTGGCCACGGCCAGGTTGTTCCTGCGCGAGGGCGCCACGGTCATCGTCACCGGGCGCGATGAAGCGGCGCTGGAAGCGGCAAAGCGGGACTTGGGCGGCGGCGCGGAAATCGTGCGCTGCGATAACTCGAAAGTCGCGGATATTGAATCACTTAGTGCGTACGTCGAGACGAAGCATGGCCGTGTCGATATCGTCTTCGCCAATGCCGGCGGCGGTCGGCCGGCCTTGTTCGAACATACGTCGGAGGACGACTTCGACTTCATGATCGACACCAACTTCAAGGGCGCCTACTTCACCGTGCAGAAGTTGCTTCCCCTGATGAAGGCCGGGGCCTCGGTCATCCTCAATACCTCGACCCTCAGTACGCAAGGGCGACCCTACGTGAGCGTCTATTCGGCGGCAAAGGCAGCCATTCGTTCGCTGGCGCGCTCGCTCAGCGTCGAACTCTCCGAACGAGGCATTCGGGTGAATGCGCTGGCGCCTGGTTATATCGACACGGATCAGGCTCGCAAGGTCGGTATGAGCGAGGAGATGATCGAGCAGACGAAAATCCAGGTGCATGCCCAGGTGCCCATGCATCGCAGCGGCACGGTCGATGAGATTGCAAACGCCGTCCTGTTCCTTGCGTCCCATGACTCCGCGTACGTAACGGGCATCGAGTTGTGCGTCGATGGGGGCTGGGCGCAGGTGTGATGGCTCGTCGGCACACTTTGCAGGCGCTTTAGCCTGCAGGTCGAGCTAAGCGCGACGAAACCGGGCTCCAGAAGGAGCCCGACATCAGCCAAAAACGCCATCACTACGCTCTGCGCAAAAACATATGCGTTGCGCGCTCACCGGGAATCACCTTGTCGCACCGGTAACCCAGCGCGTGCATATCGAGCCCTTGGAACAGCGGCTCGCCACCGCCAAGCAGCACCGGACGCAGCGCAAGATGCATGTCGTCGATGCGCGAAGCGCTCAACAACTGCCGCACGGTTGCCACGCCACCGCCAACCCGAACATCCTTGCCGTTGGCCGCGGAGATGGCTTGCTTCACAGCGGAATCGATGCCGTCAGTAACGAAATGGAAGGTGGTGCCACCCTTCATCACCAATGGCTCGCGCGCGTGATGGGTCAGCACGAACACCGGCACGTGATACGGCGGCTCGTCGCCCCACCAGCCTTTCCAGCTGTCATCCGGCCAAGGGCCGCGCACCGGGCCGAACATGTTGCGGCCCAGGATCCATGCGCCGACTTCGGCAAAGCCTTGCTGGGCGATCTCGTCGTCAACACCCGTTTCGCCACCGTCGGCGCCCTGCATCAAGCGCCACATGCGCGTCGGGAAAAACCATTCCATCAATTCCGGACCGCGCACACCCAGCGGATGCTCCAGGCTCTGGTCAGGGCCGGCGGCATAGCCGTCGAGTGATACAGCGAAGCTTCTCACCACAAGTCTGGTCATAAATCCTCCGTCGATGGGACAGAATTAAAGATCACTACGGATTCCGAGCAAGCTCACCCAATGCCACCCTCACCTTGGCATCCGCTTGAGCGGGAGTCCATGCGGCGATCTGTTTCAGCGAGCAGGTACGCCGCAAATGGCGGATTACCTGCAAGCCAAGCCAGTAGCCGGTGCGATTGGGCAGGTCTTGCTGATAGGGCGCGGCGGCTGCGTTGAACCATTTCTTGAAGGCTTCCGGATGTTCGCTGTCGATCGCCTTGAACCGCGCATCGGCAAGGAAGCGATGCGCGATCCCGGCCAACCGGCTCGCTGGAATATCGCCCAGGTCAGCCTGCAACAACAACGCACCGTCGTCGTGCCCCGGCGATAGCTGGCTGCTTACATAAGTGGCCAACCCTTCTTCAAACAGCGGCACGGTGAGCGCAACGCCCGGCATGACGCCGTCATTGCTGAAACCGGCGTGCTTCGCGTGATAAAGATGAAAAAGCTCATGCGGGACCACGATGCCCAGGTCGGCCTTTTCCAACAGCAACGAGTCCACCGCGAAAGCCAGCACGGGCCGACCATCGGCAAGCACGCCACTCTTCGCGTCGAAATTCGGCGCCAGCAGTAATTGCACGGGGGGCTGCAGGTCGGCGTCAGGAAATACGCGGTGAAATCGCGGAATCTGCTGATCGAGCACACCTCGCAAGGCCCGCTCTTCCGTCGGGATATCCACCGCCAAGGCCGGATAGGCCGCAAAACGCGCTTGCAGGAAACGCAACCTGCGGGCTTGCCAGTCCTGATGCTGCGACGCCTCCCATACCACCGAGGCATACAGGTCCCGGCGTGGCGCCTCGATATCGCGATCCCAGGCGTCCAGTTGCTGCGCAAACGGACGCCCCTTGGCCGCCTGCCAAAACGCGGCGAAAGATGCAGCCACTGAGGAGCCGGCGCTTTCGTCGGCGGCTGATGCCGTCGGACAGAGACAGCAACCAACCACGCCCACAGCTAAAGCGAAGGCGATCCTGGCGCCGCGCAAGAAGTCCATGACAATTCTTTGCCTGAGAAAGCCGGCGAAGCACCTGGACCTGCCGAAAGCAGAGTTCAATATGAAACGGCTCTCAAGGCCCTTGTCACTACCCATTAGGGCGCCTTCCGACCAATGCCAGATGACGCATGAACCGTCATCGCCATGCTCTTCAGCGCGCTCTCCGTACCTTCGCAACTATCGTTCGCCAGCAGCGCAAAACCCTCGGCTTGCCCCGGAAACAGCACGGCCTGGCTGGACATGCCCCCGCTGCCGCCGCCATGGGCAAGCATCGGTTGGCCATGATCGTAGGCCAGGTGCCACGGCATGGCCTCGCCGTCCTGGGCGCTCCCGGTCAGCGGTTGGCGTATGCGTTGGACGACTGGATCGTTGCCATCCAGCTGCCACTGCACGGACTTCGCCATGTCTTCGGTGCTCGAGTACAGGCCCCAGGCCGCGCCAGCGTTGCGCAGGTGGTAGGGCATCAGGTGGCCCTCCCGGTTGTAGCCTCGCAACAGACGCGCACGAGCTTCGCCCTCGACGGCGAAGCCCGTGGAATCCATGCCCAATGGCTTGAGCAAGCGTTGGCACATCAAGGTCTCGAAAGGTTGCCCGTAGACCTTCTCCAGCCCCAGGCCAATCACCAGGTAGCCGGCGTTGGAGTACACCTCATCGCGTCCCGGCTCGCTGCGCAGGCTGACGTCATGCAGCGCGGACAGCAGGGTGTCGCGATTCAGTCCCCGCTGCAACGCATTCAGCTCATAGGGCAGCGTATTGAAATCCTTCTTCGCAAAGATCGCATCCGAGTCCGGAATATCACGCGGCATTCCGGCCCGATGCGTGATCAGCGTCGCGAGCGTTATCGGCTTGCCCTGCCATGCAAGATTGGCGTAGGTGCCTGGAAGGAAGGATCGAAAATCCGCATCCACGCGCATCTTTCCCTGCTCCACCGCACGCGCGGCCAAGGCGCCGGTGAAGGTCTTCGTGACCGAGGCGATTTCATAGATGCTGCGGCGGTTTGGCAGCACATGGCCGTGCAGTTCGGCAGACCCGTAGTCATAGAAAAAGCGACCTTGCGGCGTTACGGCGACAATGGACAAACCTACGTGGCACGTGTTGCGAAAGTAGTCGGCGGCGGCGGTATCCACGGCAAGATCCAGCGGGGATCGATGCGGGTTGTCGGTGGCCACGGAAGCGCTCGGCGCATGCGTGGCCAACGCGTTATTCAGGGCCAGCACGGCTCCCAGGCCGATGAAGCGCGCGACTCGATTCGACAACGGCATGACCTGCTCCCGTGGCGCTCGTCAATGGAGGACTGGCGTGGGGATCGTCCTTCATGACAGGAGCCTGGCCTTGTGTCGAAGGTCATGGTGCAGGCGCGAGCTCAAGCAGCAAAATCATGCGGCGCGTTTATGGCCCTACTCGACGAGAGCGCGTGATTCAGTCGGTCGAAGACTCTCGTCCACCCACTTGCCTGGCGTAGTGACGGCCTGTCTCCCCCTATACTGGCGTCCAGCATTCAACGGCAACACCGATGACCGACCCCATTCGTCTCGCCAAACGCGTCGCCGCCCTCGCTCAATGCTCGCGGCGCGAGGCGGAAATGTATATCGAAGGCGGCTGGGTGCGCGTGGACGGCGTGACCGTGGAGGAGCCGCAGTTCAAGGTGCTGGACCAGCATATCGAAATCGATCCCCATGCTCAGCTGGAACCCACCGAGCCCGTGACGCTGGCGTTGCATAAACCCGCCGGCGCTAAGATCGATGAAGCTCGCGCCTTGATTCGCGCAGAAAGCCGCTCCACCGAGGACACCTCCGGCGTACGTCCTCTTAAGCGCCACTTCGCCCGCCTGGAATCCCCGTTGCCGCTGCCCGACGAAGCCAGCGGCCTGGTGATATTCACGCAGGACTGGCGGGTAAAGCGTCGCCTGGAAGACGATTTCGAGCGCATCGAGCAGGAGATCGTGGTTCAAGTAGCAGGTGAGCTGGCACCGAACGGTCTTGCGTTGCTCAACCATGGACTGCGCTTCGACCATTACGCACTGCCGCCGATCAAGGTGAGCTGGCAGAACGAAAACCACCTGCGCTTTGCCTTGAAGCGGATTGCGCCCGACAAGGTCGAGCGCATGTGCCATGCCGTGGGCCTGAAGGTGCTGGCGATGAAGCGCATCCGTATCGGCCGTATTCCCATGGCCCGCTTGCAGCCGGGCGAATGGCGCTATCTGGCCAGTACGGATCGCTTCTGATGTCCGGAAGAGCCCCGAGCAGGCGGCTCTTCAGGACTATGCATCAATGATGATGCATATCCACCGGCGTCCCATCGGACCAGGTCCCGGCGCCGACCAGGAACACGAGAATCGGCGGCAGCTTCTTCGTTTCGGCATGCTGGTTCGGAAAGAAGAACCAATAGGGACTGGCCATGACCGGCGAACCCTCGGCGCCCGCCCCCCAGTCCTTGTCCTGGACCAGGGTGTCGAACATCAGATGCGGCATGTTGTGGTCGCCTTCGTCGGTCAGATACGACGATTTCGACATCATGTAATCCATGGCGCCGCTTTCCAGCTCCGGCAACTGCTTGTTTGCATACGCGGCGGTGAGTGCCGACAGCATCTCCGCCTTGGAGCGGCCGGCCATGGTCATCCTGGCGCGCAGATTAAAGACGGGGACCAGCGACCGGGCGGCCTGGGGGTTCAGGCAATCGGCCGCCTTGATTTTCGGATTCCAGAATTCGGGCCAGTCGAACGGGCCGGACCAGCTTCTACCCACCAGGCAGACAAACCCGTTCTTGCCTTCCACTGCTTTCTCGTAGCCCTTGCGGCCCAGCACCAGGATCGTGGCGTCGCGGGAAATGGATGCCGGCGCCGCGCTTCGGGCCAGGGCTATTTCAGCGTCCCGGTCCATCAGGTATTGGTCGATCGGCGCCATCTTTGGATAGGGCGCCGCTGCCTCGGCTTTCTTCGCGTCCTGCGATAGCGCCTGCTGCGATGCACCAAGCATCGCCAGCAGCATGAAACTCGTAATCCGGATGGTGCGCTTCGCTTTCATGGGGCTCCTCCTGATGAGTGGCTACGCTTTTAATCAACCTGCGACAGGCCGCCGATGGGCTGCCTTCAGGATGTCGACGAACGACCACCCGGAAATTCGACAAGCCGGCCGGACAAATCAGGGACGGTACCCTCGGGTCAGAAGCGGGCACCCGGACCATCGAATTGGGCTGCACTCCGCTATCCAGGAAAAGGCGGCGGCTGAGCACCGATAAAGTTATTCATGGGCTGAAGCGGCCACGGTCGGATACTCCGCAAGCACCTGCTGCAACTCGCTCATGACAAGGGCGAGCGCCCGATTGAATGCTGCCTTGTGCCGGTGCATATTCCCCACATGCCCAGCCCACGCCGCGTTCTCCAGCCGTTCGGCGGCATTGCACAGCGCATCGGCATGAAGATACGCAGCCGATCCGCGGACGGCGTGGACGAGGTTGGCCACGGCCATCGTACGACGGGCCTGGATGTAGTCATCCAGACGCACCGATGCATCGCCGAAGTCGCTGATGAAGTGACGCATGACCGCCAGCAGCATGTCGTGCTTTCCTTCCATGCGCTCGAGCGCCGTCCGCAGATCCATCGACGATGCGTGGGGCACACGCGAATCGGCAGCTGCCGTTTCCGCTTGATCGTCCGCAACCGGCACATCGTCCCATCCGCCCTGGCGAGCTGGCGACATCCATTTAGCCAACGTCTCATAAAGCATTCCCGCATCGAGCGGCTTGGTGAGGTGGGCGTTCATGCCCGCCTCCATGCTGGCGGCGCGATCCTGCGGCCGCGCGAGCGCCGTCAAGGCGATGATCGGCAAGTGCGCCCAGCGCGCATGCCGGCGAATCTCCCGCGCGGTGGCCAGGCCATCCATGCCAGGCATATGGATGTCCAGCAGCATCGCATCGTAATGCTGCGATGCCAGGCGGCTCAGTGCGCTTTCCCCATCCGGAGCCACGTCCACGGCAAGGCCGGCAGCGAGCAGGAACTCGCTGGCCACCTCCCGGTTGAGCGCGTGATCGTCGACCACCAGCACGCGCTGGCCGCGGCAATGCCCGAGGATCGCGCCAGCCGAGGTAAGCGCATCGGTGGGCGCGACGCGGCGGGTCGGCGCATCCGTCGAATCCCGCTGCGCGAAGATGCTCTCGACTGTCTCCAACAGGGTCGATTCCGTGACGGGCTTGATCAGCAGGCCGTCCAACTGCAGTTGCTCGACCTGGTGGATCACTTCCTCGCGGCCGTAAGCGGTGACCATCAGCACCGCGGGTGTCTGCTGCAGCTCCTGGTCCGCCCGGATGCGTCGCGCCACCTCCAGGCCATCCAGCCCCGGCATCCGCCAATCCATCAGGACCAGGTCGAAGGCGCGCTGGTCGCGCGCCGCGTTTTTCAACGCCTCGATCGCTTCCTGTCCCGAGGCGGCCGTCGTGACGTTCATGCGGAACTGCCGCAGCATCCGGGCAAAGATCGATCTGGCGCTGGCGTTGTCGTCGGTGACCAGGACCCGCTTGCCGGCCAGGCCCGGCTGCCGGCCCGCGGACGGTTGCGCTTCGAGGCCCTGCCTTACACCCACATCGATGGTGAAATGGAAGGTGGCGCCCTCACCGGGTTTGCTGCGCACGCCAATGCTGCCGCCCATCAGTTCGACCAGCCGCCGGCAGATCACCAGGCCGAGTCCGGTGCCGCCGTATTTGCGCGAGGTATCGCTTTCGGCCTGGTTGAAGGCCTGGAAAAGGCGATCGGCCTGCCATGCGTCCAGGCCGATGCCGGTGTCGCGCACCTCGAAGCGCAGCCGCGAGCGCTGCGCGTCGAGCTTGTCCACCAGGCAGACCGAAACGATGACCTCGCCACGCGCGGTGAACTTGACGGCATTGCTGACCAGGTTGATCAGGACCTGGCCGAGCCGGAACGCATCGCCGACCAGATGTTCCGGCACGCCGGCCGTTGTGGTGTAGGCGATTTCCAGGCCTTTCTCTTCGGCCTTCATCGCCGTGACGGCGGCGACGGCATCGAGCACGGACGACAGCGTGAAATCGGCCGCTTCCAGCGCCAGCCCGCCGGCCTCGATCTTCGAGTAATCCAGCACGTTATTAATGATCGTGAGCAGGTTTTCCGCGGACGCATGGACCTTGCCCAGATAATTGCGCTGCTTCGGCGCCAGCTCGGTCTGCAACGCCAGGCGCGACATGCCGAGCACGGTATTCATCGGCGTGCGTATTTCATGGCTCATGACGGCCAGGAAGTCGCTCTTGGCGCGCTCGGCGGATTCGGCGGCCTCCTTGGCGTGCAGCAGCACCTCGGCAGCACGGCGCTCGTCGGTGATGTCCCGGTTCACACCGATCGCGCGAAGCGGCGCGCCGTCGGCGGCACGGAAAATCTGCGCCTGCGCCCGCAGATGGCGCACCTCGCCGGTCGGCCACTGGATACGGAATTCGGTGTCGAACGCATGCGCGTGAGCGTCGCCAAGCGCGTCTTCCCAGCGCTTCAGCAAGGCGGCGCGATCTTCCGGATGGATCCGTTCGAGCCAATCCTGCAGACGGCCGCTGAACGTGCCTGGCGCCATCCGGTAGAGCGCATGCATGGGCTCGTCCCAGGTAAAGCTTTGCCCGGTTACCTCCGGCAGCTCCCAGATGCCGACGCCGCTGACGCCGAGCGCCAGCTGCAGACGCTCGTTGAGCGCCAGGATGGCGGCCTCGCTCTCCTTGCGCGCCGTGATGTCGGTATGCGTGCCGATCACCCGCAGCGGCTGTCCATCCGTCCCGCGCTCGATCACCTTGCCGCGGTCGAGGATCCAGCGCCACCGGCCATCCCTGGTGCGCATGCGGTGCTCCAGCACGAAGTCGAGGCTGCGCCCCTGCAGGTGGGCTTCGATGATGTCCCAGCAGCGCGCAACGTCGTCCGGATGCACGCGCTGCGACCATTCGCTCACCGTGGAACCGATGTCTTCCTCGGCGTGACCGAGCATGGCTTTCCACTGGTGCGAGTAGAAGACATGCCCACTGCGCATATCCCAGTCCCAGATGCCGTCGCCGGAACCGTCGAGCGCGAACTGCCACCGTGCCTCGCTCCGTCGCAGTTCCAGCTCGGCCAGCTTCGCCTCGGTCTGGTCGCGCGAAATGCCGAGGAGGCCGATCAAGCGCCCCTCGCTGTCACGCAGCGGCGCCTTGGTCGACGCATAGGTGCGCGGGTTCCCGTCGACGACGGCGGTCTCTTCGATGCTGTAGGGACGATCCGTCTGCAGCACCTGGCGGTCGTTCTGCATCAGTGCGTGGGCAATGTCCGGCGGAAAGATTTCGGTATCGAGACGGCCGATGATGTCGTCCGCCGTCCTGCCCATGACCTGTTCCACCGCTGGGTTGACCAGCACGTAGCGACCGGCGCAATCCTTCACGTAGACCAGGTCCGGCGTTCCTCTCAGCACGCCTTCTAGCAGGGCCAGGGTTTCCTGCAACTGGCGGGTCTGCGCGGTCAGGCGTTCCGTGGTGGCGGTCAGCCGCGCCTCGAGTTCCTTTTCGTGGGTGACATCGATGATCGTGCCGATCATGCGCAGAATGCTGCCGTCGGGCGCGTACTCCACCACGCGCCCGCGGCTCAGCACCCAGATCCAGCGGTCTTGCGTCTGGTGGCGCAGCCGGTAGTAGGCATCGAACTCCCTCTCGCCGCTGACACGCACTCTCTCCGTGGCTTCGAACAAGCGGCCCTGATCGTCGGGATGCATCCTGCTCAGCCATCGGCTGATATGGTGGACGCGTTCCTCATCCGGCAGGTCGAGCATGACCTGCCATTGCGAAGAGACTTCGACCATGCCGGTCGGCACGTGGAAATCCCACACCACCTGGCGCGATCCGCTCAAGGTCTGGTTCCAGCGACGCTGGGCCTCCTCCAGTGCCAGTTCGGCCTGCTGCTGGGCGCTGGTGTCCGAGAGCTGGACGACGTAGCCCGCACCTGCCGCGGCCTTGCCGAGCGGGGAAATCTTCAGCTTCCCGTGCAGGACGCTGCCGTCGTGGCGCGGATGACGGAAAGCGGTCTGGATCTGCTTGATATCACCGCGGCGCATGGCGTCAAGCTCGCCGAGGAAGTGCTCGCGATCCGCCGGAGAGATGAATTCATCGATGACCCTGCCGGTGCATTCGTCCAGCGTGCAGCTCAACATGTCGCAAAGAGCGCTATTTGCGTAGAGCCATCGCCCTTCCGGATCGGTCAGCGCGATACCGACTAGCGCATGGTCCAGGAGGCTTTCCCATAGCTCGGCTGGATCGTTGAAGCCAGGTAAACCATAAGCCGGCGACGTCGCGTTCGAAGCATCGGTCATATCCACATTCCCCCGTGGAAATCTGGTTAGGGCCGGCATCCATGCACCGCCCAGAATGCGCTATCCACCGCCGGATGTACGCGCGATGGTCGTTGCACAGCGCAGCAGACGGAATCGTGCTGGCTGATGCATGCACAGTTTTGGCGACGGCCATGCGGCCAGGAATCAGATAAGTCCTAGCCTTTTGCGAGAAAAGTTTTTTGTTTGAAACATGCCGGCGCTGATCTCATGCCATCAGTTCGCGACGGATCAAGGCTCATATGCGTGCCGAGTCTTTCGACTGATTAATCAGATTCGCCTTGGCTAAAACGAGGCGCAATGAATGTCTTGACACATACCATACGCATGCGTACGGTGCATTTACCTCAAAGAGCGGCGTCATGTCATGGCGAAGATATCCCCGGCATTGAGAAGCTGGCGCGGCCTGAGTCGGTGGCGAGCGGGTCGCTGGCTCTTTACCCGCGTGGTCTGCGGAAAAGCACCCTATTTCTCCACTATTTCGCCAAGCATCGCCAAGCTGGATATCGGCCTGTGCGAGGCGAGCATCACTCGACATCGCCGGATCACCAATCACATCGGCAGCATCCATGCGATCGCGATGTGCAATCTCGCCGAGCTTGTCGGCGGCCTGATGACCGACGCCAGTGTTCCGGCTGGCATGCGTTGGATTCCGCGTGGCATGCAGGTGAAGTATTTAAAGAAGGCCATGGGCAAGCTCACGGCAACTGCGGTGCCTGCCCAGCCGTTCCGGGAAAGCGAGTCAGGTTATGAGGAATTGGCCATGGTCGGCTTGGTCGATGAGAGCGGCGACAAAGTATTCGAAGCTGCGATTGCCATGTGGATCACTCCGAAGCCTAAATCACAGACCGCGTGAAAATCGCAGGCGCGGTGACAGGAAGCTGCAACCCACTGCCGATATGCTCCGTCGCGCGCATATCCCAGCTCACTATCCATCACTGCAGCACCGGCCAGACCAAGGTCCAGCCGGCTTCCTTCATGGCTGATGGGTCACTGCGTAATGAACGGGTAGTACGGCAGCGGTACCGAAGACGACCACACGCTCATCGCGGCTGCCCCGCAATCGTTCCTCGGCGTCTGGCCATTGAAGCGTGCGATCAGATAGGCGAGCGACGGCAGCGTTCCTTCCACCTCGCCGGAAATATGCACTAGAGCAAGGCCAGGCGTAGGCACGGGGGTGAAGGTGTGCATCATCTCCACCTGCGCACCGGCCTGGCAATATTTCATGGCCAAGTCGTTGGCCGGTTTGATGCCGACCAGATCGTCGAACACGTCGCCGTAGATCAATATCGGCATGTCCGGAACATACGGCTGCTTCACCAGGCTGTTGGCCTCGACGAAGAAACGCCCGGGAGCCGAGTCCGTGAACCGCACGGCGGGATCGATGGTGTAGTTCTCGAAGCGCCCTGCCCCCAGGTGAGGAAGCGTCCCGTCAAGAAAGCAGGCATCGGCATCCTGATCGAGCAGTGCCAGTCCCTTTGCATTGAGATAGGCGCGCACATTCGCTTCCGGGTAGGCCCGGTCGAGCCCGATCACGCCAAGAGCAAGGATTCCCGACGTCAACTTGCTGTCGACGTAATTGAAGGTCCATCCGATATCGGCATTCAGCGGCGCGCCGATGCCCGCGCCGACGATGCGCAGCTCCGGCGCGTAGCTCGCGTGCAAGGCTGCGGCCCAGCCCACCGCTCCGCCGCCGCCGGAATAGCCGAGCAGGCCCACCTGCGAATGACCGGACAAGCCCGTTGGCGCGTAGTGCAGCACGGCTCGAATGCTGTCGAGAACGGCATGTCCGGCCTGCGGGCCGGCCGCCCATTGCGAATGCGGGCCTTCATAGTCCGAATAGGACACCGCATAGCCGGCCAGCAGAGCTACCAGGGTTTCGCCCGTGTCGTAGGTCGGGAGGCTGCCCACGTTCTGCAACTGCAGGCCCGCCCGCAATGCATACGAAGGCCAACACCGATCGCTGACGCCATCGATCGCGTTGGCGTAGGAAACGAGCGGCCGCGGCCCTGCTCCCAGATAAGGTCCTTGCGGGACGAGCACCGTGACCACCTGCGCCGTGGGTTGGTCATGGCCGTCCGTCGATTTGTACAGGACCTGGTAGGCGTCGATCTTCAGTTTCTTCAGCAAGGCCACCTTGTCGCCAAGCTTGTCTCCTATGACGCTGAGGACGTCGGTAGAGAGCAGGCCGACCAGGTATTGCGCATTGATCCTGCGATCCCTCAGGACGCTTCCATTCGGCAAAGCTTCGTAGCCGGGAGGCGGCGTATAGAACGCGTCGTTCCTCGGCAATGGCACGTTGTCGTCCGCCGCGGCGGGCCCGGTGACCAGACAGGCCAGAATCCATAGCGTGGCCAGCACGCAGGCCTTTACGCCCGATAGATAAGTGCGTTTCATCGTTGCTCCTTGGATGACCTCGAAATGGAGGCCATCGCGTCAGGGCGCATCGATTCGAACGAGGGCATCGACGGATGCTCTCGCCATGAGCGGACAGACATGGGATGAATGCCTCCGGGTGAATGAGTAAAAGGACAAGCGCTCTGCGGCGGGCGATCGCCCGGCCGCAGTCCCACGCCGCACGCAAGCGGCGTCTCATTTCAAAGGCTTCGTATGCTCCGGCTTGCGCCTTCCCCTTGGCCGCCTGTGCAGTGCGGATCAGTGGAGCATGCTGTCAGACCGCCAGCTTCATCGGAGGTCTCAACGAACCGTCACCAATCTCCGATTGATGAGTACCGGAAAGTCTAAGCGCGCGAAGTGTGCTGTGTCAGTGAAAGCCAAATCAAAAACAGAAATTGCCGGTTTCAAACACATCAAACATCAGCGCAGTGCCTGACCGCTGCACGACATCGCCGCCAGCGTTCGCGAAAGAACATGCAGATCCGATTCGGCGATATCGGAAGTAAGGGATCCCCACCAATGCCGCTGCAACTCGGCCGCCTGTTGCGCCGCAAAGCTGGCGAACTGGGTGAGCTCAATCGACACCGTGCGGCGGTTTCCCGGTGACCGGCGGCGCGTAACGAGGTTACGCTCCTGCATGTCGTTCAGCGCTGCGCTGATCGCGCTCGCCTTCACTCCCAGAATCATCACCAGATCGCGGACCAGCAAGGCCCGCGAAGCCGTCATCAAGATAAAGATATCGGCCGGCAGCCCCTTCAGCCCGAACTCATCCATCAAGTATCGGGCGATGACTCGCCTGAAGGACAAGGACAGATGGATCAATGCATGGACGGCACGCTCGTCCTCGGCCATGGATTTCGCCCTCCAGGGCTGCTTGCGGCATCGGCTTGGGAGCTGCGATCGGGATGGCGCCCCAAGGCGCCTCCCGTCAGTCTTTTATCGATGCCGTCTTCATCTGATCATGGCTAGAGCTGTGGCCAGTCGCGTCCGCGGTGGACGAAACCCAGCCGCCGCCCATCGCCTTGTAGAACGTCACCAGGTTGGTGAGGCGATCCAGGCGCGTGCCGATCAAGGATTGCTGCGCGCTGTAGAGCGAGCGCTGCGCATCCAGCACGCCGAGATAGCTGTCCACGCCGCGATCAAAACGGGCCTGCGAAAGCCGATAGCTATCCGCGGACGCATCCACCAGCGCCTGCTGCGCCTGCAGCTGGCGGCCCAGCGTCCCGCGCTGGGCCAGCGCATCGGCCACCTCGCGGAACGCGGTCTGGATCGCCTTCTCGTAGCGAGCCACGTCGATGTCGCGATTGGCCTTCGCCATATCCAGATTGGCGCGATTCCGGCCGGCATTGAAGATCGGGACAGAGATGCTTGGCGCGAAACTCCAGCTGCCGGAGCCGGCGTCGAACAGGCCCGACAGGCTGGCGCTGGCGCTGCCCGCCGATGCGGTGAGGCTGATGCCGGGATAGAACGCCGCACGGGCCGCGCCGATATTGGCGTTGGCCGCGCGCAGGTTGCGTTCTGCCTCCAGGATGTCCGGACGGCGTTGCAACAGATCGGACGACAACCCCGCCGGGACCGCCGCCAGCACGTTGCGTTCGGCGTCCGCGGTAGCCGGCAACGCATCCGGCAGGAGCCTGGCGGGCACCGCCGCGCCCACCAGCAAGGTCAGCGCGTTATGGTCCTGCGCGACCTGGGCGGTATAGCGCTCCACATCGCTGCGCGCACTCTCCACCGTGGTTCTTGCCTGGCTGACGGTGAGCTCCGACGCTACGCCGTAATCGAAGCTGCGCTGTTGCAGGCGGTAGCTGTATTCCTGGCTGGCGAGCGTGGACTGGGCCAGCTTCAGCAGCTCCTGATCGGCCGCCAGCGTGTAGTACGCCGTGACCACCTGGGCGACGAGGCTGATATGCGTGCTTCGCCGTGCCTCCGCGGTCGACAGGAATTGCTGCAGCGCCTGTTCCTTGAGGTTCCGCACTCGCCCGAACAAGTCCAGTTCGTACGCGCTGAAACCGAGGGTCGCGCTGTAGTCGCGCGTCACCTGCGGCCGGCCGGTCGCCGAGAGATCGCCCGGCGTCCGGCTGCTGTTGCCGCTTCCATTGACCGACAGGCTGGGCGACAGATCGGCACGCTGCACGCGGTACTGTGCCCGCGCCACTTCGATATTTAGCGCGGCGACCCGCAGGTCGCGGTTGTTGTCCAGCGCCAGGGCAATGACTTCCTGCAGCGCCGGGTCGGTGAAGACCTCGCGCCATCCCAGGTCCGCCACCGGCGTGGCGGCTGCAGCAGGAGCGGAAGTCCCCTCTCCCTCCGCGAAGGCCTCGGGCACCGGCGAACCGGGCCGCACGTAATGCGGCGCCAGGTTGCAGCCCGACACCAGGCAGGCCACGGCGAAAGCGATAACGGTGGTTCGGATCGGCGTCATATCAGTGCCCTTCCAACTGCGGCGCATGGGTATCGACTCGGGCGCGGCGCTTGAACAGGCCGAGCACCAGCACGAAGAACAGCGGCACGAAGAAGATCGCCAGCAGCGTGCCGGACAGCATGCCGCCGATGACGACATTGCCCAGCGCGTTCTGCGCACCCGCGCCGGCACCGCTGCCCTTGGCCAGCGGCACCACACCGAGTACGAACGCCAGCGACGTCATCAGGATCGGGCGCAGGCGCAGGCGCGCTGCTTCCAGGGCTGCCTCCACCAGGCTCTTGCCACCCTCGTGAAGCTCCTTGGCGAACTCCACGATCAGGATGGCGTTCTTGCATGCGAGGCCGATCGTCGTCAGCAAGCCCACCTGGAAGTAGACGTCATTCATCTTCCAGGTCAGCACCGCCGCCAGCAGCGCGCCGAATACGCCCAGCGGCACCACCAGAATCACCGAGAACGGAATGGACCAGCTTTCGTACAGCGCGGCGAGGCACAGGAACACAATCAGGATCGACAGCGTATAGAGCATGGCGGTCTGGCCGGTGGAGGCTTTTTCCTGGTACGACAAGCCGGTCCACTCATAACCGAAACCCGGCGGCAGCTTGGCCACCGCTGCCTCGACGATGGCCAGTGCATCGCCGCTCGATGCCGCGCCGGGCATCGCCATGCCGAGGATTTCCACCGAAGGCACGCCGTTGTAGCGCTCCAGCCGCGGCGAACCGGATGCCCAGCTGGCCGTGGCGAACGAGGTGAAGGCCACCATGTCACCGGCGCCGTTGCGCACATACCAGCGATCGATGTCCTCCGGCAGCATGCGGAACGGCGCATCGGCCTGCAGCATCACCTTCTTGACGCGCCCCTTGTCATTGAAGTCGTTCACATAGCTGCTGCCCCAGGCGGTGGAGAAGGTGTGGTTGATGTCGTCGATCGACACGCCCATCGCCTGTGCCTTGTTGGCGTCGATATCCAGCTTGAATTCCGGCGCGTCTTCCAGGCCGTTGGGGCGCAACGCCACCAGGCGCTTGTCCTTCGACAACTCGCCCAGCAGCTGATTGCGCGCCTGCATCAAGGCCGCATGGCCGAGGTTGGCGCGGTCCTGCAGCATCAAATCGAAACCGGTGGCGTTGCCCAGCTCAGACACTGCCGGCGGCGCGAAGGCGAACACCTTGGCGTCGCGGATGGTGCCGAAGAATTTCCAGGCCTTGGCGGTGACCCCGGACACGCTCTGGTCCTTGCGCGTGCGCTCGTTCCATGGCTTGAGCTTCACGAAAAGCAGGGCCACGTTCTGGCCGCTGCCGGCAAAGCTGAAGCCCGGCACGGCGAACATGCCGTCGACAGAATCCTTCTGGTCGACCAGGAAGTGATGCTCCACCTGCTTGATGACATCCAGCGTGCGCGCGTTGGTGGCACCGGGCGGCAGCTGCACCAGGCCGAACAGCGTGCCCTGGTCCTCGTCCGGCAGGAAGCCGACCGGAAGCTTGGAGAAGCCGAACACCACCAGCGCGAGCAGGACGGCATACACCAGCATGTAGCGTCGCTTCCGCCCGAGCATGTGCCGCACGATGCCCTGGTAGCGATGGCTGCCGCGGTCGAACACACGGTTGAACCAGCCGAAGAAGCCGCGCGTGGCCAGGCCATGGCCTGCATGCGCGGGCTTGAGCAGCGTGGCGCAAAGGGCCGGCGTCAGCACCATCGCCACCAGCACCGACAGCGTCATCGCCGACACGATGGTGATGGAGAACTGGCGATAGATCACGCCCGTCGAGCCGCTGAAGAACGCCATCGGCACGAACACCGCCGCCAGCACCAGGGCCACGCCGACCAGCGCGCTGGTGATCTGGCCCATCGATTTGCGCGTAGCTTCCGTGGGACTCAAGCCGTCTTCGGTCATCACGCGCTCGACGTTCTCCACCACCACGATGGCGTCGTCGACCAGCAGACCGATCGCCAGCACCATCGCGAACATGGTCAGCGTGTTGATGGTGAAGCCGCAGGCGGCCAGCACGCCGAACGTGCCGAGCAGCACCACCGGCACCGCGATGGTCGGGATCAGGGTGGCGCGGAAGTTCTGCAGGAACAGATACATCACCAGGAACACCAGCACCACCGCCTCGACCAGGGTGCGCACCACTTCCTCGATGGAGATGCGCACGAAGGGCGTGGTGTCGTACGGCTTCTGCACCTTCATGCCGGGCGGAAAGAACTTCTGCAGCTCATCGAGCTTGCTGTCGACCGCGCGCACGGTATCCAGCGCATTGGCGCCGGAGGCGAGCTTGATCGCCAGGCCGGCGGCGGGCTTGCCGTTGTAGCGGCCGACGGTGTTGTAGTTCTCGGCGGCCAGCTCGACGCGCGCCACGTCGCGCAGGCGCACGTGCGAGCCATCGGACTGCGTTCGCAGCAGGATGTCTTCGAACTCGGACGCCGTCTTCATCCGCGTCTGCGCGGTAATGGTGGCGTTGATCTGCTGGTTGGCGGCCGCCGGCAGCGCACCCAGCTGGCCGGCCGATACCTGCGCGTTCTGCGCCTTGATGGCGTTGCTCACGTCCAGCGGCGTCAGGTTGAAACTGGTGAGCTTGTCCGGATCCAGCCAGACGCGCATCGAGTACTGGGCGCCGAACAACGTGGTATCGCCCACGCCCTCGACGCGGCTGATCGCATCCTGCACGTTGGCGGCGACGTAGTCCGACAGGTCCGACTCGTTCATGCTGCCGTCTTCGGAGGTGAAGGCCAGCACGTTGAGGAAGTTGGCGGTGGACTTGGTGACCGTCACGCCCTGCTGCTGCACCTCTGACGGAAGCAGCGGCGTGGCCAGCGACAGCTTGTTCTGCACCTGCACCTGGGCGGTGTCAGGGTCGGTGCCGTTCTTGAAAGTCAGCGTGATGGTGACCTGGCCGCTGGACTCGCTGGTGGAGGCCATGTAGCTCAGCCGGTCCAGGCCTTTCATCTTCTGCTCGATGACCTGGGTGACGGTGTCTTCGAGGGTCTTGGCGGATGCGCCGGGATAGTTGGCGGTAATCGCCACGGCCGGCGGCGCGATGGCCGGGTATTGGGCGATAGGCAGGATGGCGATGGACAAGGCGCCGGCCAGCATCACGACGATGGCCAGCACCCACGCGAAAATCGGGCGATCGATAAAGAAGCGGGACATGGGATTGGCGGGCCTTAGTGCATGCCGAGCGACGCGGCGGTGGCGTTGCTGACGGATTTGGCAACGGCTTGCCACGGCACGGTCTTGACCTCGATGCCTTCGCGCGCGCGCGGCAAGCCCTCGACCACCAGCACATCGCCCGGCTTCAGGCCGTTGCGCACCAGCCACTGGTCGCCGATCGCACGCTCGGTTTCCAGCAGGCGCTGATGCAGCTTGTTGTCGCGGTCGACGACGAAGGCGATGGGCTTGCCTGCGCCATCGCGCAGGACGGCTTGCTGCGGCACCAGCACGCCGTTCTTGTTCACGCCCTCTTGCAGGACCGCGCGCACGTACATGCCCGGCAACAGATCGGCCTTGGGGTTGGGGAAGATCGCGCGCAGGGTGATCGCGCCGGTGTTCTGGTCGACGGTTACTTCCGAAAAGGCCAGGCGGCCTTCCAGCGGGTACACGCTGCCATCCTCCAGCAGCAGCTGGACCTTGGCGGCGCTGTCATCGGCTTTCTCCAGCTTGCCGCTTTCCATCGCCTGCTTGAGGCGCAGCATCGAGGCGCTGGGCTGCGTGACATCGACGTAGATCGGATCCAACTGCTGGACGGTGGCCAGCGCATTGGCCTGGCTGGCCGTGACCAGCGCACCGGGAGTCACGCTCGAACGCCCGATCCGGCCCGAGATCGGCGCGGTGACTCGGGCAAAGGCCAGGTTGATGCGCGCGCTTTCCACGCTGGCCTTGCCGGCGGCCACGTCGGCTTCGGCCTCGCCCAGGGCGGCGGCGGTGTCGTCGCCGTCCTGCCGGCTGATGGCCTTGAGCGTGACCAGTTCCTTGTAGCGGTCGTCTTTCAGCCGTGCGGTGCGCAGGTTCGCTTCGGCTTTGGCCAGTGAGGCCTTTGCGCTGTCGTAACTGGCCTGATAGGTGGACGGGTCGATCTGGTACAGCGTCTGGCCCGCCTTGACCTCACCGCCCTCGGTGAACTGCCGCGATTGCACCAGGCCGCCGACCTGCGGGCGCACCTCGGCGATCAGATAAGGCACCACCCGCCCCGGCACGGCCGTGGTCAGGCTGACCGGCTCCTGCTTCACCGTGATCACACCCATCACGGGCGTCCCTTCCGGCGGCGGCGGGCCGCCCGGCGGGCCGCCGCAGGCATTGAGCAGAAGGGAAGTCACCGCCGCCAGCAGCGGCAGACGCAAGGCGGAAATGGGGCGCACGGGAATCTCCTGGGTGAACGTCGATGGCAATCTAAACGGTACGGTTCGGTATATTAAAGGGCGCTCATATCGACTTTGTCAATCATTTCTGCCCTCCGGGTATACTTAAGGGCGGCAGACAGTGATGCGGGAGGTCCGGCTATGCGAGTCAGAACCGAAGCCAAGCGCGACGCCATCCTCGAGGCGGCGGCCGAGGTATTCCTCGAAGCGGGTTTCGAGGGGGCTTCGATGTCGCAGATCGCCGCCCGGGCGGGCGGCTCGAAGCGCACGCTCTACGGCTACTTCCCTTCCAAGGAAGAGCTGTTCGTGGCGATGGCACACAACGTGGCCACGAGTTTCCTCGACCCCGTCGTCGACGCGCTCTCGCAAACCGAGGAGCCCCCGCCCATAGCCCTGCAGCGCTTCGGTGAAGGCATCCTCGGCTTCCTGTGCGCCCCGGACTCGGTGCGCATGTGGCAGACCATCATCGGCGTGGCCGGGCGCTCCGATGCCGGCGCCCAGTTCTATGAAATCGGCCCGAGCCGGGGCCACGAAGCCTTAGCCGCGTTTCTCAAGCGCCAGATGGATCTGGAGCGGCTGCCGCAAGCCGATCCGCATGACGCAGCCAGGCATCTGATGGCTTTGCTGGAAGCCGAAACCCTCATGCCGTGCCTGTTCGGCAAACTGAAGGCGCCGTCCAAGAAATATCTGCGCGCAACGACTGAGCGCGCATTGCAGGCGTTTTTCAGGGGCTACGGCAACCCGGGCATGCCCTGAAGGAGCTGCCGGCGCTTCAAGGAGCCATCAGCTCCCTGGCCCTGCCGCAACCTCATGCGCGAAATACCGCACACCGTCCGGCCACGCGCCGGGGTGATGCTTGAACGCCGTTTTCTCGGCGACGCGCAGGTAATTCGTTTCGCCGGCCTGCGACATCCATACGCCGTCCGTATCGATTTCCGTCTGGGTACGCCGGGCGTCCGGCCGCACGATGCCGATATGGCCTGGGCGATGCGGATCGGCAGATCGGTATGACACCACCACCAGCGTCCCTTGGTTGGCGAGGGTTTGCGCTTGCTCTGGCGTATCGACCTTATGCCAACCCGCTTCTGCGCCTTGCGTGCTGTCGAACCAGGCCGTCTGCGCGTTTGCCAACAGCTCTTGCGAATGCTGAGGCGGACGTAGCACATAGACGCCGAGGCGTTCGCCGATCGCCGCGACATAGGCGCTGCAATGGGACTTGGTTTCGGGACCGACATAATCGGCGGGCTTGTCCGGCTCGCCGGTTTCCCAGTTGATGTGGCGGCCGTCCAACCACAGCGATTCGACGTTGCTGTCGTCGAGCACCTTAAGGATATGCATGCCGGCCGGGCTGACTGGTCCACAGCAGGGCGCGGCCTGAGCCGAGTTTCGCGCAGCCGCTCCCTGAGCGGCGTCCGCATCGGGAATCTGCATGCAAAGCTCCAGCGCAAGCACGATCGCAACCGACAGTTTGAAAGTCATGACTCTGTCCTTGCCTGACGAGGAAGCCCTAGATGCCTTTATCGGATGGCAGTGTCAACTTTCAGCTGCAATCGCTAGTTCCTGCGGAAATCCGGCCTGGCCTGCGTGGTGGCGCAGGTTAGGGTGAGCGCAGCGAACCCCAACGCCGGCACATCGATGCGCACCGCAACGTTGGGGTGCGCCTGCGGCTTACCCCAACCTACGCCGGCTACGACGGCTGTTACGGCGGCGCCTCCCACCACCGTCATTCCGGCGCAGGCCGGAATCCAGTAACGACACCGCTCGATGGTCGCGGAAAGCCAAACCGACGTTGTCGCGAACAGCCCAGGTTTTCGCTACTGGATTCCGGCCTGCGCCGGAATGACGAGCTAAGAGCAGCGTAGGTTGGGGTGAGCGAAGCGAACCCCAACGTCGGCACATCGATGCGCACCGCAACGTTGGGGTGCGCCTGCGGCTTACCCCAACCTACGCCGGCTACGACGGCTGTTACGGCGGCGCCTCCCACCACCGTCATTCCGGCGCAGGCCGGAATCCAGTAACGACACCGCTCGATGGTCGCGGAAAGCCAAACCGACGTTGTCGCTAAAATCCAGGGTTTCCGCTACTGGATTCCTGCCTGCGCAGGAATGACGAGCAAAGAGCCCGCGTAGGTTGGGGTGAGCGAAGCGAACCCCAACGTCGGCACATCGATGCGCACCGAAACGTTGGGGTGCGCCTGCGGCTTACCCCAACCTACCTCCCTGCCTGCGCAGGAATGACGAGCAAAGAGCCGGCGTAGGTTGGGGTGAGCGGAGCGAACCCCAACGTCGGCACATCGATGTGCACCGCAACGTTGGGGTGCGCCTGCGGCTTACCCCAACCTACGCCGGTTGTTGTTGCCACTGCAGACGTAGATGCGCCTGCGTGGCGCAACGCGTGCCCATCTCGATGAAGGCGGCGATGCCGTCGAGCATGATCGGCAGGCGGTGCGCGTCGATGCTGCCGCGCTCGTCCACCAGCTCAGCGAGCAACTTTAGCGAGTTGTAGGCGTAGTGCAGCCACTCGGTGGCATCGTTCAACAGTTCATCCGGCTCCGCTTTGGGATCGGAGAAATAACGGGTGTGTCGGATAATCCAGGGTTCGCCGAAGACATTGTTCATAAGCAACTCCATGCTGTGCCGCACCCCGCTCCGTAAACGGCATGCCGCAGACAGCACGGCATACCGCGATCACACGGACTCGAGGGTTCACCGGCGGCTCAAAGGCTGAGCGCCGGGCGGCTTGATTGAGGAAGTGGATACGGAATCAGTGCTTTTCGCCGTCGCGCAGAACTACGTGCCGGGTAGGACGGCTCGGAAAATTGCCAGCGAAAATTCTTAGTCCGTGGTTCTTCAACCGTGTCCGCGGTGTCGTCGGACGGCCCGGATGGTCGGTGGGTATGTCGCCGAGGGGATCGGCGAGCGGACGGGTGACGTATGATCTGGGGTAGCCATGATCAACTGCCTCTTAGTTGGTGATGGTCAGCGGGTCGTAGGAGCGCCAACTCCTGCGGCCCGCGCTTCTCACAGCATTGCTGCCATGGTTGCCCGCGTCGCGCATCGAAACACAGCGCGGGCAACGCCATCGACACTATCAAATCGATTTTTGGTTGTCTGTAGGTGAGCGCCCGCGTTGCGCGTGGATCAGGCAATTTACGGATATGTCCGATGGCATTCCCGTCAGAAGCGCTGCAGTGCCTATGGCTACGCAACCTGATCTGGTGAGCTCACCGCGATCCACATCCTTGCCAGGCCCATCGAGACAGTCGCCCATTCAGGGCATTGAAGCGCTGATCCCTGGGGATTGCCGAATGAACGCCCGATTCTCGGCCTGATCGAACATGAAGGACGCCACGTCGGCTCGGGATATCCCCAGCGAATGCCTGGTATGGCCGTATAGCCCTACATTCAGACGGTGAGAAGCCGGCAGGTCCTTGAGGAGAGCCACCCGGACCATGGTCCACTCGAGCGGCGATGCCCGCACCGTCTTCGCCATACCGATGATGTCCCGGTAGGAACCCGGCATGAGCAGCCGAATCAGCTGCGCGGGAACCTTTATCTTCCAATCAAAGCCATCGCCTGGATCTACCGCCGTGCCTGTGGAGATCGCGATGAAGCGTGTGACATGTTCTTCCGTCATGGCGGCGAGGATAGTTTCAGTCGCCCGGGTGATGGGAAGATCCTTGGGGTGGCGGGGCGACGTCGGGCCCAATGCTGAGAGCACCGCATCCGCGCCACGGATTGCCTCCCGTACCAGCGCCCTATCCGTCAGGTCACCGCGAATGGTGCGGGTATCGGTTTGCTGGAAGAGACTGCCCGATCGCGCAAATACCGTCAGCTTGATACCGCGACGCTTTCCTTCATCCATGAGGTACTTGCCGGTTTTCCCGGTGGCACCGAAAAGGGTGATGTTCATGATTAACCTTTGAGAAGATCCGGCCCACCTCGTGCCGTGGTTGCGCCCGTGGCCTGGCATACCGTCGCGCCCGGTGCATAGGGGGAATGAATTTCGCGAGCGGCGTTCTGCGTCAGAAACGACACCGACAGAAGCACCAGGCCAACGAAGGCCGGCAAGGCTTCCTTAGGCTTGTGGACGCCAATGTGTGCTCCTGCCGCAAGAACAAGATGGAAGAACATGCCCGCATAGGCAAAGTCACTCAATGCCACGTGGAGACGGGACAGAATCACCGCCACCGCAAGCAGCTTGACGGCCGCAAGGATCGATACGAGATAGCCGGGATAGCCAAGGTCGCCGAGGGCTTGACGAACCCAGTTTCGCTTCGTGATGTACATGACGGCGGATGTCAGATAAAGCAGGGATAGCAGCGCCGTGCTAATCCAATAAACGTAGTTTTCCACTGCGACCTTCTCCTCGGATAGGTATATGGCTTCGACATGAATTAGCATGTAAGCCAACATGAAAATCCTCAAGAAGGATGAATTAATGACACCTAGTATGGAAAATCAGACTAATGGCAATAAACAAATAAACATGCACGACGAAATGCGTCGCGCCTTCGCGTTGCTCTCGGGCAAGTGGAAGTTGGAAATCATGTGGTTGCTCAACCAGCGGATGTATCGCTTTGGCGAGCTGCGGAAGGCCATTCCCGGGATTACTCAGCACATGCTGACGGCGCAGCTTCGCGAACTGGAATCAGATGGCCTGGTATCGCGCACGGTGTACGCCGAGGTGCCGCCGCGAGTCGAGTACGAGATCACTCAGAAAGCCCGAGGACTGGGCCCCACCATGGAGGCGCTCACCACCTGGTGGAATGAGTACGGAAGAACGGTGCCGGCGAAGCCGGCGAGGCGAGGCCGCAAGGCGAGTCCCGCACGTTAAACGGCATGAAGATCGAATCCGTGACCATTTGAGCCGTCCACGGACGGACCCGATCGCGGCACTGCCGATGACGACGCCGGGCCGATGGATTCGAAGTATTGAAAGCGAAGCCCTCGATGTGGCCCGTCTCGCCACGAAAGGCCACCTGCGGTTGAAATCGGACTCTATCGAACTCGCGATAGGTCACTCACCGCCTTGATCTTGCCGGCAGCATCCTTGGCAGTCGCCGAGTTACCGCAGTTGTCCACATAGTCCCCCGGGAGGCGCTCATTACCCGCCATCTCCACGCTTGGCGAGCGGCTTACGAACAACAGATAGGTCTCGCCCTTATCCATAGGAAACCGAGCCGTCGTGTTTTCGGATAGCAGATGGAGAGCTCGCGGCGGCTTGCCCTTGAAGGTCTCCAACACCTGGACGTCGTAGATCGTCCATGCATAGCCTTCCGGATCGTCAGCAGAGGAAATACGGCGCTCGCCAAGGACACGCGCGATAACGACAAAAGTGGCGTCCTTGAATTCCACAGGCACCGACGGATGGCGATACACCGCCGCCGGCCCCTGCCCGGACTCCCAGCACGAGGCGTAGGCGGCTGACGACGTCGCCGCGACGGCAAGCGTGAGGCCCTGCAAAGCAAGCTGCATCCAACAACGCATCGTTTCTCCTTAGTTCGACAGCCTGCTGCCCTGCACTCAACCGCCACGCCAATATCGATGGCGGGCGCCGGATATTCGTTCGGCTCAACTTTCGAGCCGCTCCAGCGCCGCATGCGCGGATGCCCTGATCAACTCACCCACTTCATCCGACGACCGCCCCGGCGCCAGCATGCGGAACATCGCAAAGCTGGTCAGGGCAAAAATGAAATCGACGGTATCGCGACGCAACTGCTGACGCGTTGCCTTGGTAGAGAGCTTCTCGACCAGCGTTCCAATCAATTGCCGACGCCGCTCGTTGCGCTCCGTCAGCGCCTGGGCGAACTCCACATCGGAAGCCATCGCTTCATAGATACGCGGCACCGCCGGATCGCTGCTCCAGAAATCGCAACAGATGCGGATCAGCAGATCGATGCCTTCGCGCGGATCCGGCTGGGCATGGACATGCCTCAGTCGTCCGAGCTGCCCCTGCAGCGCAATGCTGTCGAAGACCGCCTCCAGCAAGCCGCGGCGCGAGCCGAACTGGTTGTACACGGTCAGTCGCGTCACGCCGGCGATCTTCGCCACCGCGTCCAGCGAGAAATGGGTCGCACTTGCGGATTCGCGCAGCACATCCGTCGCGACTTGCAGTACGCGATCGCGCTTCTCGGCGGCGGCTGCCGCCCGCACGGGACTGGTGTAGGAACGCGTCGAGGTCATGGTGGCTTGCCAATTAGATATACACATGTATAGTCAACAAGCATATCGCAGCAACGGCGGTATGCGGAACGCCATGTTAGCGATGCCGGCCCAGTGCTGGCGCGCCAAGGCAGCGTTGCGGAGACGGTTCATCGATGGCCCACATCAGGAGCAGACAAGATGCTGGTACATGTTTTTCGCGGCCCGGGCCGCGTGTTCGGCGTGACCCAGGATGAGGCCGGGGCGAACCTGCCGGCGCAGTTCGCACCGTGGACTGCGGTCAAGTCGGCGGAATTGAGTCGCGAGCGGGCCATGCCGGGTATCGACTCGGGCGAATGCATGGACGATATCGCCAGGTACGGTTTCCACATCACCAATGCGCATGTGCGCATTACCGATCAGGTGGTTTGAAGCAGGCATGGCGACCTCGATGGTCGCCATGCCATGGAACTACGGCTTCGCAAACTGAATCACCACATCGTTGAGCGGCAATTGCGCGCGGCGATGTTCCACCTTCGTCGCCTTCCACGCATCGCCATTCCCGAACAACTGCGCTTCCGATTCCGGCCCGAGGAAATCGAAACTCTCGAAGACGTAGGGCAGGCCCTCCGACCCTTCGAAAGTCGCCGCGGTGGATATCTGGAAATGCAGATGCGGTGCGGCCGAGTTGCCGGACTGGCCGAGCTGGCCCAGCAGGCCGCCGCGATGCACGCGGTCCCCGGCTTTCACCTTGATGCTGCCCTTGCGCAGATGGGCATAGGTGGCAAAGACGCCCGGCTCGAGCTCCAGCACGACGTAGTTGCCGAACAGGCCATCGGCGGTCAGGGACTCCGGTTCGGGTTGCGGGCTGAGCGGCTGATGTTCCTGCTCGCCGTCGCGGATATCGCGCACGACCGCATCGGCAACGGCCAGCACATCCACGCCATAGCCCACCCAATCCGCATAACTCGACTTGCGGATATCTTTCACGCCCGGCCGCATCGCATGCCCCGCCGCATCGATGCCAACCAGGTCGAGCGCATAACGCTGGGGAATGGTCAGGTCGCCATTCACGGCCACCAGGCTGCCCCAGTGATGCGACTGCGCGGCGCCAGGCCCTTCGTGCGCCAGCCAGCGGCCGCCGCGCAAGGGCGGGCCCAGCGTCACGGGCTGGCGGCTGTCCACCTGTATCGCGGCGCCGTCGAGCGTGACGACGGCCTGCTTCTCCGTTTCGAACTCGATGCGATGCCGAAGGGTGTGCGGCACCGGCACGCCCTGCGGCAGCGTGATCCACACGAAAACCACCGCGCGCTTCCCGGGCGCAATCGACACCACCGCATGCTCAGCAGGCGCCGGCCGCATCCACGAGGCCAGCGCGTCCTGGCTCAGCGCCAGCAACGGCGTCTTAGCATCGTCAGCGAAGACCTGCAGCCCCTTGGGCTTCAGCACACCGGTGTCGCCATAGAAATTGGTGAGGTGGAGTTCATAAGCCAGATGGACCGAGCCATCCGTACCCACGAACCCCGCTGGCGCAAACGGCACCCGCGCTTCCACCGGCGCGAGCGCCTTCTCCGCGTGGAGAACCGACAAGCAACAGGACACGGCGAACAGGACTGCAATGGCAGATCTGCGAATCATTCGGACTCCCCCAAAAGCGCATCGACATGGCGAACGTGACGTCCAACCCAAATGCGCCGGGGCTCCTTGGCTTGGTGTCCGCTACCAACCTTACCCCACCATTCCATATCGCGCAGGTGCCACCTTGGAGTGCGGATTGCGCCAAGCCCTTCTGTAACCGCAATGCGCCTGGAACAGAGAAGCCCGCAGACAAGTGCTTGGGGTAGCCTGAAATGTCTAAAGAGCAACTGTTCTTATCCGAACCTTAATTTTCTCATCGAAACCCGGCACTTCAATCTCAAAGAACGGGCTCCTTCCGCTCTCGACAAACTCTCGGCCCGGCTTTGGATAAACGAGCTCCACGCAGCGACATTGATAGCGCAAGGCATAAGCAAGGATCTGGTACACATCGGCTTGCTGGACACCCCACCGCGCGTCCCTGTAATCGATCCGCTTCCATTTTGCATCAACTATGCGAGCAACCTTTGTGGGGCGTGCACTTTGCGCAGGACACCAGACGATCACGTCCGGCTTCAGCTGAAAGACATCTTCACCGTCCCATATGGCCAGCGGCAGCTGTGGCCCCTGCGTGCTGACCACATAAGCCTCTCCTGCACTGACCTCTTCAAGCCGACTTACATGAGCCTCGAAGAGCTTATTCATGTCAAAGAGCAGGCCAGGAGCAGCTGTTACTCCCGCGCTCATTGCCGGACTACTCATGGACAGCAGCAATTCGCACCACTTCAAGACAGGGTCGTAGCGACGGGTAGTTCGGTTCCTGGGCAAGCGTGCCACTTCGGAAGCAGACATCCGGACAAAAGATATGCCAGCGAAACGGGAGTGCGTCTCGAACCATTGACGCCGGGTAGCGGCTCGACTTATCCATGCCTGGCATGCATTTAGCGTGGCACGTATAGCTCGGTTGTACGCGTTATCCCCCGTGAATTCGTCGTGCTCGCAATGCAGCAAATGAGGCCGGACAAGGTTGCGCCTCATATGGCCACCTACATGCAGTCGCCCCTTAAGGACCGGCAGATCATCCAAGTGCGGCACATAGCGAGAAAGCAGCCCGCGCCGCGCCTGCTCCGATGCGCAGCTCAAGAAAGCTTCAATAAAGATGTCGAGAAGCGGGGCGTGAACTGTGCTTTGCTGCACCACGCCAACGCCGGTAACCATGAGCTGGCGCGCATGATGAAGCATGCCCAACAGTGCGGCACGTGATTTCCCCAGTTCACCGCTTTCGCGATCATCGGACAGGCCCAGCTTAGGGAGAATCTCAAGCACGCAGGACTGCAGGCGCACTATGCCGCAAAAGTGCGCGAGCCTCACACCACCCTGAGTCCGCTCACAGAATCCTCGGCGAAGTTCATTGAGTTGTACGAGGGCAAGCGCATCAGCCTCGCTGATCCATGGTTTGTCATGGGCGGGATATTCGCCGCCATCCAAGACGCCGATATGGCCTATGACTTGGACGACTTCGTGTTCAAGAACCGTAATGACGCGCAGATGATCCATTGGATCAGTCCTCGCCTTGTACAGCGGCGTCCTCCAGTGCAAACGTATCAGCGGCCAACGACCCAGAAAGTGCAGCCGGAGCCGAAGGCTGTGCTGGCAAATACAGCCCGATGATGTCCGCCTCAGTCCAGGAAGCTGCATCGCTGACCACGGAGGTCCGAAGCACATCAGAGCCGACTACTTGTTTAACGCCAGGGAACAGCTCGCCCGGTAAAAGCGAGCGCGATTTGAAGAAAGCGCTCTCCTTATTACTCCCTGTCAGAACCAGCCGCACCCTCTCGAAATCTTCAAAGAAGTACTCCTGGAGCAGGGGAATGATCTGCTTGGACAGCACAGTTTTCAGATGCTCCAGCGTATGGATCCCCATAAACAGAGCGTGTCCAATAACGTGGTCGCGATCCAGAAGGTACTCAAGTCGATCATTGAGACGTTGAAGCAGCTTCGGCAGCTCAATGGCACCAACTGTCGAAGGAACAATTTTTTGAGGATCTGGCGGGCACTCCTGGAAGCGAAAGCGGCGCCGCAACGCGATGTCCATCATTGCAATCGAGCGATCCGCGGTATTCATCGTGGCTACGATATTCAGATTGTCAGGCACCCCGAGGCGCTCCTTCAATCCCGGCACAGTTATCCATGCACCATTGGCATCCGGCCGGCTCCCCGCTATGACGCGCTTACTAGGCTCAATAAGAGTAATTAACTCGCCAAACACTTTTGCCACATTGGCTCGATTGATTTCATCAATGAAAAGCGTGTACTGCAGTGTTGGATTGGCATGCGCCTTTTCGCAGAGAGTAAGGAACGGACCCTTTTGAAAGATGATCGCCACCCCATTCCCATCGGCCGACGCCGCTGGCCGAAGGCCACCGACGAAATCTTCGTAGGAATAGCTGGGATGGAAGGCTACGAAGTCGTATTCGCCCCCCTCCAAGAAGGCAGCCTTCATTCGATCCTGAAGGTCATGGGTTTTGCCTGTCCCAGGCGGTCCGTACAAGATTAAGTTTGTGGCTACTCGCGGCGTTGGTGTCGCCCTGGTCACGGCCCCTCTGTCGTAGTCGGCGGCATCTTCCTCAACAGACTGCATCCCAGCGGCCAACCCACCTGAAGTCAATGCTTCTTCAACGGAGCCTTTCGATGGCACTGCTTCTTGCTTGATCAGTGTGCCAACCGGCATTTCGTAGTGATCCACCTGTCCCGGATACTGCCTCTCCAACCGATTTCGCAACTCAAATAGGGCCGCATCCATGGCTGGCCGGCTCTCGTTCAATGCGGGAGTCCAGATTCTATGGGCGCGCGCGACTTTGAGCTTATGCGTTTGGCTGAAAATGCGCTCGAAAGTATCGGGGAAGAACACGTGACATAGCGTGTGGTAAAGCTGACGACCCCTGCTCGAAGAAATGCCATCCAACCATTCCGCGAAAGCATGGCCATGCTCTAACAGAGATTGGCGTTCAGTCTGATCCATGGAGACGAATGCGGAGAATGCTTCGACCGCGAAGGCCACCTCCATCCACAAATAGAGGTTGTAGCCCGGCCCTCCGCTCCCCAGACCTGAAAGAACAGGAGCGGTAAGGAAGAACGACTCCTGAGGTAATCGCCCTAAAGGATGAATCTCCCAGATGTATTTAACTCTGCCTGCTTTATATGTAGACGCGAGATTCGTGGGAGCAAGCTGCACAATCCAGAACAGCTCTGCCATCAAGGCAACGGCTTCGCGACTACATGGCTCAAGCTGACCAGCGAGCTTGTCGTAGAAGCTGCCTTCGCCCAGATCCGGTTGGCGCACATAGTTATTCTTAAGCTCTTCAAAATATGAGCTAAACCATAGGGTATGGTCATCAAGCAACAGCGACTGCTGATCTATCAGGCAACGCTGCTTGAACTGGTCTGCGGCCTTGAATACTTGAGCTGCATTCTTGAAGTGGGGGCTATATCTGCTCATGGATCCTTCCCTCGCAGTTGCTACGGTTAGTTTCGGTGCGGCTCGATTCTTGTCGCCAACGGCTACCAGATTCTGACTCACTCGGCTGGCGTCATATACCTCGGGCTACCCGCCTTGATATCGACGCCTCATAAAACCTGTCTTGATTACTCACCGGCACAACGGCAACACCGCCTACATGGCAGCGATCAACAACATCCGCATGTAGCCCCTTGCGCTGCCGTCGGCAACGCGTCTGCTACCGTGCCCGCCCCGTCGTCAGGCGGCAAGCATCACATCAACGCATGGCGCGCCAACGCAGCGCCGACGCACCACACCACCACCACCCACGCGGGCCAGCGCACCGCTACCAGCCCCACGAATCCCACTGCCGCGATCGCGAAATCCCCCGCATCGCCTACCGCGCTGACCCACACCGGATCGTAAAGCGCCGCAGCCAGCAACCCGACCACCGCCGCGTTGACGCCCGCCAGCATCCGCGCCGCCTGATCGCGCGCCGCCAGCGCTCGCCAGAACGGCAAGGTACCCGATACCGCCAGCAACCCTGGCAGGAAGATCGACAGCACGCCAACTGTCGCGCCCATCGCCCCGCCCTGCCCGCCATACATCTGCTTACCGAGGAACGACGACAAGGTGAACATCGGCCCCGGCACCGCCTGCGCGGCGCCATAGCCGGCCAGGAAGGTATCCGGACTGACCCAGCCGGGATCCACGATGGCGTGCTTGAGCAACGGCAGCACGACATGACCGCCGCCGAAGACGAGCGCACCGGTTCGATAGAAGGCGCCGGCCATCTGGCCCAGCGGCGGCAGCAGCGGCGATAGCGTCAGTGCTGCCACAAGCAACGCACCATAAGCCAACAGCAGCGCCACGCCTGCGCGAGAACCGTACGTCAACGCAAAGCTGTCGCCTTGCCGCGCCACCACCCGCCTGCAGATCAACGGCCCGAGCGCGGCACCACCAGCCACGACGAGCAACTGCATCGCCGGCAGCGTGCTGATCGCCATCAACACCGTAGCCGCCACCGCCAGCAAGGCGCGCGGCGCATCGGGACACAGGCTGCGCGCCATGCCGAGCACGCCTTGCGCAACGACCGCCACCGCCACCAGCTTCAACCCGTGGACGACGGCTTGCCCCCACGGGCCCGCCAGTTGGCTGCTGAATTCGGCAAATGCAAACAGCAACAGTGCCGACGGCAAGGTAAACGCCACGAACGCTGCCAACGCGCCTGCCCAGCCGGCACGCAGCAGGCCGATCGAAAAACCGAGCTGGCTGCTCGCAGGCCCAGGCAGGAACTGGCACAGCGCCAGCAACTGTGCGAAATGCTCCTCGTCGAGCCAGCGGCGGCGCTCGACGAACTCGCGGCGAAAGTAGCCCAGGTGCGCGATCGGACCGCCGAACGAAGTCAGCCCCAGGCGCAGGAACACGGCCCCGACTTCAAGAGCGCGCCCTGCTGACAGGGTGTTCGAGGTTGGCACGCTCGTAGACATGGGCGGAGGAACAGCTTGCAACCCGTGATGGCCTAGTATCCACCCATCGGATGACAAGCCGGCAGCGCCTGCCGCACTCGCTACGGAATCGACCCAACTCAGGCTTGGCGATTCGGGCCGCGGTTGCCCCGCTCAAAGCCCGTCGCGCACGATCGCCTCTAAAAGCCTTTTGTCATAGAAAATCCTGTTCGGCAGAAGCCGGCTCGTCATGTATGCCTGGCCTGCGCAGGCGGCACGATTGGCATGCCTGCGCTTTCGCTGCGTACTGCCGCCGGCATCGAGGCGAATGCTCTCGCAGGTAAAGGCCAGCGGCACTGCCGCCAGCGTCTCGCCAGCGGCCATGTCTCGGTAGCCCCGCGGATCACCGACATTCGTGTAGACCTCAGGATTGCTCGTATCCGCATCGTAGGCCGCGCGGTAATCGGCGTTGCCGATCCACCGATGGCTCCAGAAAGTTGGGGAAAGCAAGGGCGAGCCGGCCGCAACGCCAAAACGCTGAAGCAGCGTCCCGGTGAGCTCCGCATAGGCGATGATCCGCTCATGCGAGAAGCCGCGGTGCGCGACCAGTTCGTCCATGCCTGCATAGTCGCGGAGGATCGATTCCAGTCGAGTCCGGCGTTGAGAGTCGGGAGAAGCGATGTCCCGCGCATGCGCCAGCGAGGCTTCGACATCGTAGAAGCCATGGTCCGGCCGGACTTGATAGATATAAGTGACGAAGTCGGTATCGAAGGGTTCCTCGCTGTTGGGTCGGGCCAGCGAAGCCGCGTGTTCGATTGCCGCGCCCAGGCTCGATGTCGTCGATACGAAGTTGCTGGTATGGCCCTCGATGGATTCGCCTTCGAAGTGATGCAGCAGATTATCGTCCGGCATGCCATTCGCCCACGGCCGCATGCCTCCGGCCTCCTGAATGTCCGCCAAGGGCCGATCGTCGGCTCGAAAGACCAGGTGAACCGGATTCACCGGCAGCGCCGCCAGGGAAAACGGGACCAGCAGTAGCGGCAGAACGAACCACTTTTTCAGCACCGAGTTCACGCTTGCAGGGACTGAGCCGATTGAAGATGCCCGCCTTGTGTCCATATCGCCTCGCGTCCGCTTGAGATGTGGCGTGACCGAGGCTAATCCAGACACTGATCCGGAATGAACGGACAGCTACAGATAGCTATTTATTGAGCCTATTCCCGGCGAGAACGCTATTCGCCCCCGCTCAGCTCTCCCAGCGAAACACCTCGTCCAACGGCTTGCCGAACACCTCGGCAATGCGAAATGCCGTCTCCAGCGTCGGCGAATACTTGCCCGCCTCCACCGCCGCGATGGTCTGGCGGGTCAGGCCTACGTGCTGGCCCAGGTCCGCCTGGGTCATCTCGCCCGCCAGGAAGCGCAGCGTGCGGATGTTGTTGGTCAGGCGCTTCTCAGACACGCCAGCCTCGGCGATAGGCCAGGGCGAGCGAGCCGTGGTGCACCACCTCGGCGGCGATCACGGCCAGGAAGGCGCCGTGCACGATGTCCCAGCCGCCGCGGCCGAACGGCATGACGAAACCGACGATCAGCATGCCTGCCATCAGCACGTAGTAGGCATAAGTGGACGCGCGCGCATCCATGAAGCGCTCGCGCTCGTCCGGTGCTTCGTAGCGATGGCGGCCGCTGAGCAGGGCGAACAACCGCTCGCCGCCGGCGACCACGGCCAGCGAACCCAGGGCGACCGCCAGGGTGGCGATCCGGGTCAGGAAGCCGAGCTCGGCGTGCGCCTGCTGCTGCACGGCCACCGCGATGAAATAGGCGGCGCCGATGAGTACCAGCGCGATGGTCCAGATCCAGGCAAAGCGTTCTCTCGGAAGCATGTGCGCGACCCTCGTTTGAGCGTGGGCACAATGTCCGTCAAACATGACTTCATGTCAAATATTTTTTACTTCATGAAATTTCCCGCGGTATAGCCGGGGATATCTCAAGCGCTGAGATGCAGCCGGTGCTATCTTGATTCCCGTCCCGCTATTCAAGCTGCCGCAGCCATGTCTCCTCCCTCCCACGGCGGCTTCCGCCCCGGCGCCGGCCGCCCCTCCAGCGAACCGACCCAGCGCCTGCGCGTACCGGAAAGCCAGGTGCCGACGGTGCTGGCCTACCTGGAGGCCTACCGGCAGGGCAGCACGCTGGGCGCGCCACGGCCGCTGTCGCTATTGCCCTCGACGGTGGCGCTCACCGCCTTCAGCAGTCGCGTACCGGCGGGCCTGCCCAGTCCGGCCGACGACGACGTGGCTGACGTGGTCGATCTCAACCAGCATCTGATCATCGCGGGGCACGAGCCGAGCACCTTCATCGTGCGCGTGTCCGGCTGGTCGATGATCGGCGCGGGCATCTTCGACGGCGACGAGGTGCTGGTCGATCGCGCGCTCAAGCACCGCCAGGGCGACATCGTGGTGGCCATCGTCAACGGCGAGCTGTCGATCAAGCGGCTGGGCCAGATCGAGGGCAAGACCGCGCTGCTGCCGGAAAACCCGCACTTCAAGCCGATCGTGTTCAAGGAAGGCGAGACGCTGGAACTGTGGGGCGTGGTCACCCGCTGCCTGCGCCAGCTGCGTTGAGGCGGCGATGGGCCAGGTCGTCGCCCTCGATGCGCTGTTCGCCGGCCGCCAAGTCTGGCACGGCCGCGCCGCGCCCGCGCCGGAGCCGGGCAGCCAGCCCACCGGCTGGGCGGAGCTGGATGCCGCGCTGCCGGCCGGCGGCTGGCCGGAGCACGCGCTGAGCGAAATCCTGCTGCCTGCCGACGGCGTGGGCGAGCTGCAACTGGTATTGCCCACTCTGGCGCGACTGACCCAGGCCGACGGCGTCATCGCGGTCATCGCCCCGCCTTATCTGCCATGCGTCGCCGGCTGGGAAAACCGCGGCGTGGCGATGGCGCGCGTGGACATCGTGCACGCCGGCACGCCGCGCGACGCGCTGTGGGCCGCCGAGCAATGCCTGCGCTCCGGCAGCTGCGCCGCCGTGCTGGCCTGGCCGCAGCAGGCCGACGACCGCGCGCTGCGCCGCCTGCAGGTGGCCGCCGATCACGGCCGCGCGCTGGGCTTCCTGTTCCGCGACCGCCGCCATGCCGCGCAGGCCTCGCCCGCGGCGCTGCGGCTGGAAGTGGAAACCACGCCCGCGCGGCAGCTGCGCATCCGCAAGTGTCGCGGCGGGCAGCCGCCGGCGCTGGCGATTCCCTTCCCCGCCGACCGAGCGCGCTGACGCCATGCTCTGGGCCTGCATTCTGCTGCCGCACCTCGCGCTGGACGGCGTGCTGCGCCGGCGCCCGCCATCGGACGAGCCGCTGGTGCTGGTCACCGGCCACGCGCAGGCGCGCAGTGTCTACGCCGCCAATGCCGCCGCGCGCGCGGCTGGCTTGCGGCCGGGGCAACGCCTGGCAGCGGCGCAGGCATTGCTCGCACATTTCGAGGCGGTGGAATACGACCCCGCCGCCACCGAGCGCTGGCATCGCCTGCTCGCCGCCTGGGCGTATCGCTACAGCGCCGAGGTGGCGTTGTGGCCGCGCGCGATCGTGCTGGAAGTCAGCAAGAGCCTCGGCCTGTTCGGACCCTGGCCGACATTCGAACGCCAGCTGCGCAACGACCTGGGCGAACTCGGCTTCCGTCACCACATCGCGCTCGCACCCACCGCGCGCGGCGCCCACGTGCTGGCCGGCTTGCACGATGGCCTGGCCGTGACCACGCCGGATGCACTGCACAGCGCGCTGCTGTCCGTGCCCGTGGGCAAGGCGCGCCTGCCCGGCCAGGCCGCCGACAGTCTCGCCGGCATGGGCCTGCGCACACTGGGCCAGCTGCTGCGCGCGCCGCGCGACGGCCTGCGCCGGCGCTTCGGCGATGAACTCACCGCGCACCTGGATTACCTCACCGGCGCCGGGCAGGAAGTGCTGTCCTTCTATCGCCCGCCGGACCGGCTCGAACTGGGCATGGAATGGACGCACGAGATCGAGCATGTCGAGGCGCTGGTGTTTCCGCTGCGCCGCCTCACCGGCGATCTCGGCGCTTACCTGGCCGGCCGCGACGGCGGCGTGCAGCGCTTCATGCTGCGGCTGATCCATCGCGACGGCAGTTCCACCGACGTGTCGATCGGCCTGCTCGCGCCGGAGCGCGAACCGGCCATGCTGTTCGAGCACGCGCGCGGCCGCCTGGAGCGCATCGCGCTGCCGCAACCGGTGGTGGCGATGCGGCTGGTGGCGCACGAGCTGCCGCCGTTCGTGCCGGCGGGGCGCGACCTGTTCGATACACGGCCGGTGCACGCGCTGCCGCCGGAGCAATTGCGCGAACGCCTGCGCGCGCGGCTCGGCGACCAGGCGGTGAGCCGCCTGCGCGCCAGCACCGACCCGCGGCCGGAACGTGCGCAGACCAGCGACATGCAGGCGTCATTCATCGGCACGCCCACGCCGCTGCCGCGCCCGACCTGGCTGCTGGACGCACCGATTCCGCTGCGCGGTCCGCCGCCACGCATCCTGGCCGGACCCGAGCGGCTGGAAACCGGCTGGTGGGACGGCGGCGGCCTGCGCCGCGACTACTACGTGGTGGAAACCGCGCAAGGCCAGCGCGCCTGGGTGTTCTGCGCGATCGGCGAGCGCGGGCCGTGGATGCTGCACGGGTGGTTCGCATGACCGACTACGCGGAGCTGCATTGCCTGTCGAACTTCTCGTTCCAGCGCGGCGCGTCCAGCGCGGCCGAACTGTTCGAGCGGGCCAAGGCTTGCGGTTATCGCGCGCTGGCGATTACTGACGAATGCTCGCTGGCCGGCATCGTGCGTGCGTACGAGGCGTCGCTGGAGACCGGGCTTGAGCTGATCGTCGGTGCGGAATTCAAACTGGACGATGGCCTGCGCTTCGTCCTGCTGTGCGAGAACCGCGAAGGTTATACCTCGTTGTGCGGCCTGATCACGCGCGGCCGCCGCGCCTCCGCCAAGGGCACTTACCGCCTGACCCGCGCCGACCTCGCCGACGGCCTGCCCGGCACGCTGGCCTTGTGGCTGCCCGAGACCGCACCGAATGCGGACGACGGCCGCTGGCTGGCCGAACGCTTTGCCGGCCGCCTGTGGCTGGCGGTGGAACTGCACCGCGGCCCGGACGATGCGGCGCGCCTGCGCCAGCTCGACATGCTGGCGAGCGAACTTGGCATTCCCGCAGTCGCAGCGGGCGACGTGCACATGCACGTACGCGGCCGCCGCGCGCTGCAGGACACGCTCACCGCGATCCGCCACGGCCTTACCGTGGCGCAGGCCGGCGCGGTGCTGTTCAAGAATGGCGAGCGGCACCTGCGCACGCGCGAAGCGCTGGCGGAGATCTATCCGGCGTCCTTGCTCGAAGAAACGGCACGCATCGCGGCGCGCTGCAGCTTCAACCTGGACCAGCTGCACTACCGCTATCCGGCCGAACTGGTGCCGGCAGGCCACACGGCCGCGTCGTGGTTGCGCAAGCTCACCGAGGAAGGCATCGAGCGGCGCTGGCCGGATGGAGTCAGCGCGAAGAACCGCAAGCAGATCGAGATCGAACTCGCGCTCATCCGCGAGCTGGAATACGAGCATTACTTCCTCACCGTGGAAGACATCGTCCGCTACGCCCGCAGCATCGACATCCTCTGCCAGGGCCGCGGCTCGGCCGCCAACTCGGTGGTGTGCTACGCGCTGGGCGTCACCAGCGTCAGCCCGGACGAAGCACAACTGCTGACCGAGCGCTTCATGTCGGCCAGCCGCAAGGACCACAAGTACAACCGCCCCGAGCCGCCCGATATCGACATCGATTTCGAGCACGAGCGGCGCGAGGAAGTGATCCAGTACATCTATCGCAAGTACGGCCGCGAGCGCACCGCGCTGGCGGCCACGGTGATCAGCTACCGCGGCCGCAGCGCCGCGCGCGACGTGGGCAAGGCGCTGGGCCTGTCGACCGACCAGGTGGCGGCGCTGAGCGATGTGTTCGCGTGGCGCAACGGCGGCGACCTGAACGAGCATCTGCGGCAGGCCGGCCTTGATCCGGCAAGCCCGCTGCTGGAACGGGTGATCCTGCTGACCGAGGAACTGCGCGGTTTTCCGCGGCACCTCTCGCAGCACGTCGGCGGCTTCGTCATCTCCGACGCGCCGCTGTCGCAGCTGGTGCCGGTGGAGAATGCGGCGATGCCGGAGCGCACGATCATCCAGTGGGACAAGGACGACCTGGACCGGATGAACCTGCTCAAGGTCGATTGCCTGGCGCTGGGCATGCTGACCTGCGTGCGCAAGTGCTTCGATCTGATGAAGCAGCATGAGGGCCTATCGCACACGCTGGCTTCCATTCCGATTGGCGACGAGCCGACCTACGAGATGGTGCAGCAGGCCGACACCATCGGCGTGTTCCAGATCGAAAGCCGCGCGCAGATGTCGATGCTGCCGCGGCTGCGGCCGGAGAATTACTACGACCTGGTGATCCAGGTTGCCATCGTCCGCCCCGGCCCGATCCAGGGCGACATGGTGCATCCGTATCTGCGCCGGCGACGCGGGGAAGAAGAGGTCACCTATCCTTCGGACGCGCTGAAGGAAGTGCTCGAACGCACCCTGGGCGTCCCCCTGTTCCAGGAACAGGTGATGCGCATCGCCATGGTCGCCGCCGGCTATACCGGCCCCCAGGCGGACGAACTACGCCGCGCCATGGCCGCGTGGAAACGCCACGGCGGCATGGAAAAACATCGCGATCAGTTGTTCAGCGGCATGAAGGAGCGCGGCTACAGCGAAGCCTTCGCCGCGCAGATCTTCGAGCAGATCAAGGGCTTCGGCAGCTACGGCTTCCCCGAAAGCCACGCCGCCGGCTTCGCCAAGCTGGCCTATGCCAGCGCCTGGCTGAAATGCCATCACCCCGCGGCCTTCGCCTGCGCCCTGCTCAATGCGCAGCCGATGGGCTTCTACAGCGCCAGCCAGATCGTGCAGGACGCGAGGCGGCACGAGGTCGCCGTGCTCCCGGTGGACGTGCGCTACAGCGACTGGGACTGCACGCTCGAACGCGACACGCGCAGCAAGGGCGGCTTCGCCTTGCGCCTCGGCCTGCGCCAGGTGCGCGGCTGCTCGGAAACGATGGCCCGGCGCATCGAGCAGGCACGCGCGCAAGCGCCTTTCGCCGACATCGTCGATCTATGCACCCGCGCCAGCCTGGATCGCCGCCACCAGGACCTGCTCGCCGATGCCGGCGCGCTGCGCGGCCTGGCCGGCCATCGCCATCGCGCGAAGTGGGCGGTCAGCGGCGTCGAGGCGCAGCTGCCGCTGTTCGGACGCAGCAGTCCCGCGGAAGCGGCGGTGGCGCTGCCGCCGCCGACCTCGGCGGAGAACCTGCTGGCCGATTACGCGCACACGGGACTCAGCCTTGGTCCGCATCCGGTGCGCCTGCTGCGCGCACGGCTGCGGGCGCAGCGCTTTCTGGATTCGAAGCAGATCGGCGGGCTGCCGCACCAGGCGCCGGTGCGGATGGCCGGGCTGGTGGTGCAGCGGCAGCAGCCGCAGACGGCCAGCGGCGTCACCTTCATCACGCTCGAGGACGAACATGGGCCGATCAATGTGGTGGTGTGGCGGCAGGTGGCCGAGCGGCAGCATCGGCCTTATCTGGAGGCGCGGCTGCTCGGGGTGGAGGGACGCTGGGAGACGGTGGATGGCGTCTGCCATCTGATCGCGCGGCGGTTGCTGGATTTGAGTCCGCTGCTGGGCGAGTTGGATGTGCGCTCGCGCGATTTCCATTGAGAGGCTACGGAAGACGTAGGTTGGGGTGAGCCTGCGGCTCACCCCAACCTACGTCGATTTATCCAGCATGCCTGCCACCGCCTCCAACCGCTCCAGATAAACCTCCACCCTCCGCCGAAACGCCAACGTATCCGCCAGCACTTCATACCGCTCTTCCGACCTCAACGCCTGCTCCAGCGCCTGCCCCTCCTCCGTCAGCGGATTGCTGCCGAACAGCTGCAGGCCGCCCAGCAGGCGATGCACCCAATGCGCCACGTCCAGCGGGCGGCGTTCTTCCATCAGGGTGTCCAGCGTGAGCAGGTCCGCGCGGGTGGTTCGTACGAAGCCGGTGATCAGGGTGTGGATGATGCGGTCTTCGCCGAAGGTCTCGCGCAGCGTGGATAGATTGACGTCGAAGGCGAGCGCTGGCGTATCCGCCGCGTCGTCGGCTGCGCCGGCGGCGGTTCCGAACAGGCGTTCCAGCTTCGCGCGCAGTTCGGGAATGCGCACCGGCTTGGGCAGGAAATCGTCCATGCCGGCGCTGGTGCAGCGTTCCAGTTCGCCGGGCATGGCGTTGGCGGTCATCGCCAGCACGCGCTGGTGGCGGCCGCTGTGGTTCTCGCGGCGGCGCACCGCGCGGGCCAGTTCGTAGCCGTCCATCAGCGGCATGTGGCAATCGGTGATGAGCAGGCCGTAGTCGCGCCGCTCCAGCGCCTCGAGCGCCTCCTTGCCGTTGGCGACCACGTCGCAGGCGTAGCCGAGCTTGTCCAGCTGCGCGGCGATCAGCGCCTGGTTGATCGGATTGTCCTCCGCCACCAGCACGCGGCCTTCGGTACCGGTGGCCAGATCGGGCAAGACCTCCCGTTCGGTCTCACCGACCGCCAGCCCCAGCGCGTGCTGGCAGGCGATGGCAAAGGTGGACCATTTCAGCGGATTGCTGGTGATGGTGATGCCCGCGGTGCTGCTGGAATAACCGTGCGGGTCGGGAATGGCGGTGACGGCGATGCAACCGGTGGCCTGCGCGGGGCGGCTGGCGCCGAATTGTTCGTCGACGAAGCGCAGCTCCGGACCTTCGCCGCTGCCGTTCTCTTCGACCGCCATCCCCAGCGCCAGCACATAACGCTGCAGCGCCTGCGCCACCGCCGCGTCGGCCACCTCGATGCGCACCGTGCGCCCGCGCAGCGCGTGATGCGAAAGCTCGCGCCGGTGGATCGGCATGTTCAGTTCCACATGCATGCCCGTGCCCATGTTGACCTCGCTTTCCACCGCGATCGTGCCGCCCATCAGCTCGACCAGGCGCCGGCAGATGTACAGGCCCAAGCCGGTGCCGCCGTAGCGGCGCGTGGTGGACGACTCGGCCTGGGTAAACGGCTGGAACAGCCGGTATACCTGGTCCGGCGACATGCCGATGCCGGTGTCGATCACACTGAAGCGCACCTTCTGGCTGGCACCGCCGTCCTCCAGCACGCGCACGCAGACGCGCACCGCGCCAAGCACGGTGAACTTGATCGCATTGCTCAGCAGGTTGAGCATGATCTGGCGCAGCCGCACGTTCTCCGCGCTGACCTCCGCCGCCAGCCGCTCGTCGATCTCCACCGCCAGCGCCAGCCCCTTGCGATGGGCCTGCGCGGACAGCACGCTCACCGTGCTGTCGACCAGGTCGCGCACGTCCACCGGCACGTATTCGATGGTGAGGCGGCCGGCTTCCATCTTGGAGAAATCCAGCGCGTCGTCGAGGATCTGCAGCAGCGCCACCGCCGAGGTCTCCACCGTGCCGAGCATGCGCCGCTGGTCTTCGCTCAGCGGCGTGTGGCCGAGCAGTTCGAGCATGCCGATCACGCCGTTCATCGGCGTGCGGATCTCATGGCTCATGGTGGCGAGGAATTCGGTCTTGGCCTGGGTGGCGCTCTCCGCCAGCTCCTTCGCCTTGGCCAGCTGCTCGGCCTGCTGGTGCTGCTCGGTCATGTCGACCCAGCAGCCGCTGAAATGCACCGCGCCGTCGACCAGGCTGGGCGTCGCGCTGGTGGAGACCCAGCGCACGCCGCCGGCGGCCTTGACCCGTACCACCGCCTGGAACGGCAGCATGCTGCCGGCGGCACGCGCCACCTCGGCCAGCAGCGCGCCGCGGTCCTCCGCCACGATCGCGGCCAGCGCGCCGCGCTCGCCATGGATGAAAGCCTGCGCACCCATGCCGAACATCGGCTCCGGGTTGCCGCCGACGAACAGAAAGCGCACGCCCTCCTCGCGCGTGTAGCGGAACTTGTAGACCACCGCCGGCAGGTGGCGGGTGACGTCGGTGAGCTGCTCCTCGGTGCGCCGCCGCCGGCTGGTCTCGCGGCGCAGCCGCACATAGGCGTAGGACACGGTCAGCAGGAACAGCAGCACGATCGCGATCACCGGCAGCGTCTTGCGCGCGATTTCCTTCCAGGTGCCGCCGTAGGTGTAGTGCGCCGCCAGCCAGGTATTGCGGATGGCCTGCTGCTTGCGGTCGGGCATGTTCACCAGCACGCGGTTGATCAGCGGCACCAGCGGCGCATAGCGCTTGGCCACGCCCATCGCGAGCACCACGTGGTCCTCGGTCGGCGCATTGATCTTCAGCCGCCCGGGAAAGCGCTCGCGGATGACGAAGTCGGCATTGGCGATGTCGCCGACGAAGGCGTTGACCGAGCCGTCGGCGACCTTGCCCAGGCCTTCCTCGGTACTGGCCACGCCGACCACGTTCACTCCGCGCATCCGCGCGGTGATCGCCTTGATGTCCTGCCGGGACAGGTTGGCGGCGACCGTCCAGCCGTTCATGTCGTAAGGCCCGGTGATGGCGTTCGCCTCGGTGCGGGTGACGATCATCACCGGGTAGTCCAGGTAGGCCACCGAGAAATCCATCAGCTGCGCATGCTCTGGGCTGACCGGCGACACCGCGGGCGTCAGGTCGATGCGGTCTTCGGCGATGCCGCGCACGACCTCGCTCCAGTTCCGCACCGGCACGAAGGTCAGGCGCAGGTCCAGCGCCTTGGCCACTTCGCGCAGGTAGTCGCTGGAGATGCCCGCGGGCTGGCCGTGGCGATCCAGCAGCGTGTACGGCGGCGAGGTCGGGTCCACCGTGATGCGCAGCGGCGGCAGCTGGCGCAGCCAGGCACGCTCGTCCTCGCTGAGCGGCACCGCGGAGTCGTCGCTGCGCGCATGGCGCAGGTCGCCGTTGAGCCACGGCGCGCGCAGGCGCGCGTGGTCCTCGTTGGTGAGCAGGGCCAGCGCCTTGTCCAGCGCGCCGATCAGCGGCAGGCGGTCGAGCGGCGCCGCCAGGCACAGCGCGGAGATCGGCAGCGCGACCGGCGGGCCGATGCCGAGCCGGTTCTGCAGGCCGGCGGCGTCGATCGCCGCGCGTTGCGCATAGGGGTTCTCGATATACGCCTCGGCGCGGCCGTCCGCGACCATGCGCAGCGCCTCGCGGGTGCTGCGCGCGTGGATCAGCTTCACCCCGGGGATGTACTTGCGCGCAGTCTCCGCGGTGGCGTCGCCGGCCAGGCTCACCAGGGTCGCATCGCGCAGGCCCGCCATGTCCTGCACGCGCCCGCCATCGATGCGCGTGACCAGGGTGGGAAAGTCCTCGAAGTACGGCTGGCTGAAGTGGAGATAGGCCGAGCGCTCGGCGGTCGGGGAAATATCCATCAGCAGGTCGATCGAACCGGCCCGCGCCGCGTTGAGCAGCGCCGGCCAGTCCGGAAAGACCCGGTAGGTGATGCGGATGCCCAGCGAATCCGCCAGTTTGGCCAGGTAGTCCGGCGCCATGCCCTGCACGCGCTCGTGCACCACGCTTTCGAACGGGGCGAAGCCTTCCTGGTAGGCGCCCACCACCACGACCGGATGCTCGCTCAGCCAGCGCTCTTCTTCCGGCGTCAGCACCACGCCGTCGGCCGCGGCGCGGCCCGCTGCGCACAGCAGCATCGCGAACAGGCACAGGCGCAGCCAAACCATGCAAGCACTTCCTATGAAAATGGCCGGCGCGGCGCCGTCGCCTCGATGGACAGGCGCCAGGACGCGGCTCACACGGAAGCCTTCACAGTAGTCAGGCCATTCGCAGCGAGAAAATCAGCATGGTCTGAAAAGTGGATCGGGAAAGTTCCAAGATCAGCGGAAGCCGAGCTTTTCCATGAACTCGCCGATGCCGCTGTCATGCTGGATGCCCAGCTTCTTCATGCCGTTGCGTTTCTGCGTGCTCACCGTCTTGACGCTGCGGTGCAGGCGCTCGGCGATCTGCGTCACGGTGAGCTTGCCCAGGCCGTACAGGCGCAGCACTTCCATCTCGCAGGGCGAAAGGTCCTCGGTGCCGACCACGGCAGGCACCCGGCCGCGGCGCTCGAAGCGTTCGCGCAGGCCGGGGCTCACATACAGGTCGCCCCGCTTCACCGCGCGCACCGCCTGCGGCAGGTCGGTGATGAACGACTTCTTGTAGGCCAGGCCCTTCATGCCGGTCTCGCGGATCGCGCGCAGCACGCCGACGTTGTTGAGCATGGTCAGCACGATCACCGGGATGTCCGCGTAGCGGGTGCCGAGTAGGGTCATCAGCGGCAGGCCGTCGCTGTGGCGCTGGGCGATGATGGTGCGGCCGTCGGGCGCTTCGTCCGGCATGGAGAAGTCGGTGATGATCACGTCGCAGGGCTGGCGCTTGAGCAGTTCGATCAGCTCGCGGCCGTTGCTGGCCTCGCCCACTACCTTGATGTCGCCTTGCCGTTCCAGCACCGTCCTGACTCCGACCAGTACCACCGGGTGGTCGTCCGCCACGATGACTCGAATCATCACGCTGTCCTCGTCTGTCGCCGATCCTTGCGCCGCTCGCGAGGTGTTCCGGCCGGGGTTGCCGCGGCGCTCGTCCATGTCGCCGCCGGGGCGGGAGAAGCGCGGCCTTGGCTGTGCTGTTCGCGAACCGTCGCGGTCGGCTGTGCGAAGCCTTCATTCAACCCTAACGAGCGAAGCAAGGGCATCTGCGCCTGGGGCCCATTTGTCCGAAAATGTAGCCAAACGGCCTCGGATTTCTCCGATCCGGCCAAGGATTTAGATTTTTCCAGGCTTCGCCGCGCCTTGGTCCGAGCGGTTGCTGTCGACCAGCCCCGTCGCGGAATTCCCAGCGTTTCGCCCCCGGTTCGGCGCCTGTTCCCGCCAAATGGCATAATGAGCGCCATCGACTGCCGCTCGGCAGTACTCGTCAGGCCGCCCACGCCACCCCAACGAGTCCCCGCATCGGCGGCGCCCGCCGCGCCGGCCGGGCAGTCTTGTTACGAATCTTCTTAAGTGATTGGTACCCGTATGGTCGCATTGGCAACCGAGCACGTGATCGACGTGCACCACTGGAACGACACCCTCTTCAGCTTCCGCACCACGCGCGATCCCGGCTTCCGCTTCGACAGCGGACAGTTCGTGATGATCGGCCTGGAAACGGAAGGCCGTCCGCTGATGCGCGCCTATTCGATCGCCAGCGCGCATTGGGAAGAACACCTGGAGTTCTTCAGCATCAAGGTGCCGAACGGGCCGCTGACCTCGCGCCTGCAGCACCTCAAGCCCGGCGACCCGGTGACGGTGAGCCGCAAGCCCACCGGTACGCTGGTGCTCAACGATCTCAAGCCGGGCCGGCATCTGTATCTGCTGGGCACCGGCACCGGCCTGGCGCCTTTCTTAAGCGTCATCCGCGATCCGGACACCTACGAACGCTTCGACAAGATCGTGCTGGCCCACGGCGTGCGCCACGTCAACGACCTGGCCTATTCGGACTATCTCGAACGCGAACTGCCGGCGCACGAATACCTGGGCGGGCTGGTGCGCGAGAAGCTCATCTATTACCCCAGCGTCACGCGCGAGCCGTTCCGCAACCGCGGGCGCATCACCGACGCCATCGCCGACGGCCTGATGAGCCAGACCATCGGCCTGCCGCCGCTCAACCCCGAGACCGACCGCATCATGCTGTGCGGCAGCCCGTCCATGCTCGAAGACGCCTGCGCCCTGCTCGACGGCCGCGGCTTCCAGGCCTCGCCGCGCACGCGCGAGCCGGGCGACTACGTGGTCGAGCGGGCCTTCGTCGAGAAGTGACTAGGCAGGCGCATCTCCGTCACTGGCGGATGCGCCCCTGCCCTTCGTTGTCCCAATAGCCGAAGATTCTCCGCGCCACCAGCTTGTACAGCCGCTTGAAGGTGGCGCGCCACAGCCGCGCATGCGGCGCCGGCGTGGCGAGGATGGCGCGCTGGCGCGCGCTCAATGCGTCCGCACAGTAGGTGCGCTTGTGCTTGAGCAGATGGCGCAGGTCCTCGCGCGCCAGCAGGCGGAACAATGCGCCGCGCCGGCCGCGGGTCCAGGCGATCTGGAAATCCACCAGCGCGGGACGACCGTCCTCGCGCACCAGCCAGTTCGGCTCCTTGGCCAGGTCGTTGTGCACGATGCCGCGGCGATGCAGCGCCGCCAGCAGGCGCAGGGCCTGGCGGTAATAGGCGCGATCGCGCGGCTGCGCCTGCTGCATCGGCGCGCCGGCGATGTAGCCGCGCAGCAGTTCCCTGCCGTCCCAGCGCAGCAGCGCCGGCACGCCGTCGATGCCCGCCAGCCTGGCCAGCGCGCGTGCCTCCCGGGCCGCCGCGCGGCGCGCGAAGGCGCGCGCCCACCAGCGGGCCGCGCCGACGTCGCGGCGGATCACCGCCACGCCATCGCGGCGCGTGATTTCGATGCGGCCCAGTTCGTCGGCCTTGAGCAGAAGGGTGTCGTCGGTGCTGTTCACGTGGCTTCCCGCAGGCGGCGGCTTAGGTACACTCGCCCGCCATGCCGCAACGGCCTATTGTGGCCGATTCGCCACCGACACGCGCCGGGAGCTCACGTTCATGGACATCGCCCTCTACGTGCTCGCCGCCCTGCTGATGATCGGCGGCCTCGCCGGCAACATCCTGCCCGCGCTGCCGGGCATCCCGATGATCTTCGGCGGCATCTGGCTGGCCGCGGCGGTGGACCAGTACCGGCATCTGGGCACCGGCTGGCTGCTGGCGATCGGCGCACTGGGCGCGTTCGGCGTGCTGGTCGATTTCATGGCCGGGGTGCTGGGCGCCAAGCGGGTCGGCGCGAGCAAGGCCGCGCTGTGGGGTGCCTCGCTGGGCACCGTGATCGGCATGTTCTTCAGTATCCCCGGGCTGATCCTGGGGCCATTCGTCGGTGCACTCGCGGGTGAGCTGGCCTCCGGCAACAGCGTGCTGCGTTCGGCCCATGTCGGCGTCGGCACCTGGCTTGGCCTGCTGTTCGGCACCCTGGTCAAGCTGGTGATCTCGCTGCTGATGATCGGCATGTTCGGCTTCGCCATGCTGTTCGGCTGAACCTTCGCTGCGCCGTTCGGCACAGGCATAGAACCTGCCGGCCATCTAGGCTGGCGCGACCCATCCAGGAAACCCATCCATGTCCAAACGTCTCGCCTTCGTGATCACCGCCGCGCTGGCGGCGGCCGGCTCCGCCCACGCCCAGAGCAAGTCGCCCGAATGGATCGAACGCAGCAACACCGACGCCAAGGTGCTGCTCGACACGATGGCGCGCTTCTCGCCCGAGTTCGCCTCGGAAGTCGGCCTGGCCGGCTACGACGACAAGGTCGCCGACCTCAAGCCCGGCATCGACGAGCGCTCGCGCGCCGCGCTGCTGGAGGTCAAGGGCAAGCTGCAGAAGCTGCTGGTCGCCGAGAAGGACGCCAACGTGCGGCAGGACCTGCAGATCATGCTCAAGACCGTCGACGAGCAGATCGAAGGCATCGACCTCAATCGCCAGTACATGCTGCCGGTGCAGGACGTGGCGCAGCTGATCTTCAATGGCGAGTTCGTGCTGCTGAAGGACGACGTCGATCCCAAGCGCCGCGCGCTCGCGCTCAACCGCCTGCAGTGCTACGTCGGCAAGGCGCCGGGCTGCGAATCGATCGCCGCGCTGGCCAAGGCGCGCACCACCGAACGGTTGAGCAACAAGTCGCTGCTGGGTCCGTACAAGGGCGAGATCGAGCAGAAGCTGGCCAATACGCAGCGCTACGCCGACGGCATCCGCCAGCTGTTCGCCAAGTACAAGCTGGACACGCCCGACGGCAAGGCGGCGCTGGACGCACTGGACAGCCAGCTGAAGGACTACGACGCCTGGGTGCGCAGCACCGTCATGCCGCGCACGCGCGCCGACTTCCGCCTGCCGGAGCCGGTGTACGCCTATAACCTCAAGCAGGTCGGCATCGACATCCCGCCGCAGCAGCTGATCAAGCAGGCGGAGCTGGAATTCGTCGAGCTGCGCCAGGCCATGCAGATGATGGCGCCGGTGGTGGCCAAGGCCGAGAACATCCAGGCCACCGACTACCGCGATGTGATGAAGGCGCTGAAAAAACAGCAGCTGACCCGGGACCAGGTGATGCCCTGGTATCACGAGGTGATCGGCAAGATCGAGGAGATCATCCGGCGCGAGCGCATCGTCACCCTGCCCGAGCGCAAGATGGCCATCCGCATGGCGTCGGACGCCGAGGCCGCGGCCGTGCCGGCGCCGCACATGGATCCGCCGCCCTTCATCGGCAACAAGGGCGAACAGGGCACCTTCGTGCTGACCATGGGCAACCCTTCCGCCAAGGCGGGCAGTTCCGACGCCTATGACGACTTCACCTACAAGGCCGCCGCGTGGACGCTGACCGCGCATGAGGGACGTCCCGGCCACGAACTGCAGTTCGCGGCGATGGTCGAGCGCGGCGTCTCGCTGGCGCGCAGCCTGTTCGCCTTCAACAGCGTCAACGTCGAAGGCTGGGCGCTGTATGCGGAAGCCGAGACGCTGCCGTACGAGCCGCCAGCCGGCCAGTTCGGCGCGCTGCAGGCGCGCATGCTGCGCGCGGCGCGTGCATACCTGGATCCGATGCTCAACCTGGGCCTGATCACGCGCGAACGCGCGCACGACATCCTCACCCACGAGGTGGGCCTGTCCGAGGCGATGGCGCGGCAGGAACTGGACCGCTACACCTTCAACAGCCCCGGCCAGGCCACCGCGTATTTCTATGGCTACATGCGCCTGCAGCAGCTGCGCCTGGAGACCGAGCTGGCGCTGGGCTCGCGCTTCGACCGCAAGGCCTTCAACGATTTCGTGATCGGCCAGGGCCTGCTGCCGCCGGAACAGCTGGCCGAAGCGGTGCGCACTCAGTTCATTCCGCAGTACGACAAGAAGCATTGATGCATGCCGCCCGCGAGGGCGGCGCGCATCACCTCAAGGCCGGCGCTTGCGCGCCGGCTTTTTTTGCGGCGCGTGCAGGCTGCGTTCCAGCCACTGGGCGAACGCGGGCGTGTCGTGCGTGAGTGCGGAGGGAAGCACCAGGTACTGGCGGCTGGGCTTGGAGCCCGCGTAGGGAACGAAGGGCTTGACGCCCGCGGTGCCGAGCAGCTTCGTGTAGTCGTCCGGCCCGAGCTTCAGCGCCAGGCCCGCGGCGCCGATCCATGCGCAGGGTCGCTCCGAGAGATACGCCATCAGGCCGCCGAACATCGGCTGGAAACGCAGCTCGTGCGCCAGGCCCAGATGCGTGGCGGCATCTTCGAGATCCCGGCGGGCGGCGTCCGTCGCGGCGTTCACGCCACGGGCGCGGGAATGACGTAGAGCAGCACGGCCAGGTAATGCAGCACGCTGCCGGCGAGCACGAAGAAATGCCACACCGTGTGGTGATACGGCATGCGCCGCGCCAGATAGAACGGCACGCCCGCGGTATACGCCACGCCGCCGGCGATCAGCAGCACCATGCCGCCGGTTTCCAGGTGCGCGCTCAAGGGCTTGAACGCGATCATGCCGACCCAGCCCATCGCCACGTACAGCAGCACGGCGAGCTTGCGCGAATGCTTGAGCAGGCCCAGCTCCAGCGCGCTGCCGGCGATCGCCAGCGCCCAGATCGCGCCGAACAGGCTCCAGCCCCACGCGCCCGGCAGGGCGATCAGGGTGAACGGCGTATAGGTGCCGGCGATGAGCAGGAAGATCGCGATGTGATCCAGCGTGCGCAGCACGCGCTTGGGCAATTCGCCGGGGATCGCGTGGTACAGCGTGGAAGCCGTGTAGCACAGGATCAGGCTGGTGCCGAACACCGCGCTGGCCACCACGGCGCGCGCGTCGCCGAGCATCGCCGCATACGCGACCAGGGTCGCCAGGCCGGCAATGCTGAGCAGGATGCCGATGCCGTGGAGCACGCTGCTGGCGACTTCGTCGCCGAAGGCATAGCGCGGGACGGCGGCGCTGGGCGAGACCGACATGGGGTGTTCCTCGGGAGCGGAGATGCGCCGGCTGGCACTCCCACGCACCTTACCCGCGCCGGGAGCCCTTGCATACTCCCGCGCACGGTAAGTGCGTACTGCATGCGCCGAAGCGCTATTCGATGATGAAGGCGCCGAAGGCGATGCCGATGTTCCAGCCTTCGCCGGTGCCGCTGAGCGCCAGCGAGACATTGCCCTTGGTCAGCACCTGCGCCGCGGCGGACTTCTCCGCGCCGGCATGGACCTGGGCGTTGGCGTAATGCCCCTTGATCTCGCCGATGCCGCCGACCCCGGTGAACTTGCCCACGCCGTGGGTGATCCTGGTCTTGCCGAAGGTGAGGCCGCCGCCCTTGACGCGGATGCGCACGGCCATGCTCTGCCCGTTGTCGCAATGGACGGTGCCGCTGCCGGAGGCCGTCTGGTAGAACACCGACCAGCCGGAGACCTGGAAGTCCATCCGGCAGGACACGTCGGCCGCCTTTGCGGGCGCCGGCAGCGCGCCGAAGATCGCGGCCGCCAGTACGGCGCAGCCAGGCCAGGTCTTCCCCATGACGTTCTCCTCGAACCTTTCTTCTTCTGCCCCACCCGGCGCCAGTCCGGGACACGCAATTGTGTGGCCTCTCGCATGAACGGCCGTGAATGGCATATTCACGCCTATTGAACGCCGTGCAAAGCCGCCCGGGCGCAATCTCCATCGTCCGGGCATCTCCCCCTCTCTCCCCCGATGCCCGGCTCATTGAGCCCCGCCCCTCTGTGCGGGGCCTTTTTTTGTCCGGCGTCAAACCGTATCGACACCCGCGGGGTAAGCTGGGGCGAGACTGGCGAAGGAGTGGCTCCATGCCTAGCACCGATCTGCTGCTGTACCTCCAGGAAACCGATCTGCACAGTCCCGGCCCGCGCGCCGCGGCGGCTCTGGCGGCGAGATTGGGAGCAAGGCTGGACGGGCTCTACGTGGCCGACCTGCCGGCCGCCGCCTTCAGCCTGCCGGAGGCCGTGCCGGTCCAGCTGGAGGAAACCCGCCGCCGCTGCGTGGAGGCCGAGGAACATGGCGCGGAGTGGCAGCGCCTGCTCGCCTCGCGCGGCCTTGCCGGCCAGTGGCGCGTGGCCCAGGGCGATACCGTGCAGACGGTCTGCCAGGCCGCCGCCGGCTACGACTACCTGGTGATGGAGCGCAGCCAGCAGCGCAGCGATGCGCCGGTCGGCTTCGGCACCGTGTCGCGCTGCGTATTCGGCAGCGACCGGCCGGTGCTGGTGGTGCCGGACATCGCCCAGGTCGGCGATACCCTCGGCGCACGCGCGCTGGTGGGCTGGAACGGCAGCCGCGAATCCGCCCTGGCCCTGGCTGCGGCCGCGCCGCTGCTGCAGATGGCCGACGAAGTGCTGCTGCTCGACGGCAGCGAGATGTATGCCGATTCCATCGCCGTGCTGCCGCCGCCCGGACTGGCCGACTGGCTGGAACGCCACGGCATCCGCGCACGCATCCAGACCCTGGACGCCGGCCCCACCCATGCCGCCGGCACGCTGATCCTCGACGCGGCCCACGCTTTCCGCGCGGACCTGCTGGTGATGGGCGCCTGGAGCCGTTCGCGCCTGGCCCAGATGGTGCTGGGCGGCACCACCCGCCACCTCTTCATGCATGGCGACCTGCCCATGCTGGTGGCGCACTGAAAAATTCGGAGAAGGCGGCGGCGGGAGGGAACGTCGGGAGCGTACTCCCGTCCGGACGTCCATACACCTACTTGCGCAGGCGCTTCTGACCGGCATAGTCTGAACGCGCGTTCAGGCACGATCCCTCTGCGTCCCCACGCAGCGTGTCCCGGCCGCGTCCAAACCACATCGTCCCGTCAGGAGGTCGCTCATGCCGTCCGCAAGCCTGGCTGTCGCTCATCGTCCGTCGCACGCCCACCCCGACAAGGTCCGCATTGCCGCGCTCAGTGCGGCGATTGCGCTCAATATCGCCGCGTTAATGCTCGTCATGCGGCCGATGGCGCCGCAGGTCGCCGAAACGCTCCAGCAGACCAAGCAGGTGGTGATCAATTGGATCACCCCGCTGCCGAAACCGCCGGAGCCACCGCCGATCGAAATGCAGGCGGTGCCCAAGGCGCCTCCATCCGTTCCCCACACGTTGCCGAGGGCTACTCCGCCAGCCGCGGTTCCCACCGACCAGGGGAGCATCGCCGCCCCACCTGCTATCCCGACACCGGCGATCGAACCCGCGGTCCAGGCAATGCCCGTGGCGGACCCGGCGCCGATCGAAGCGACACTCGCCTATCGCGCCGCGCCGCTTACCTTCCCGGCGATGGCGATCCGCCGCAAATTGCACGGCACCGTGATGCTGCGCGTGCTGGTCGATACGGAAGGCAAGCCCACCCAGGTGGTGATCGAGAAGACCAGCGGCTCCGACTTGCTCGACAAGAGTGCGCGCGACCAGGTGCTGGCTAACTGGCGCTTCCAGCCAGCGACCTCGCAAGGACATGCGGTGCCGGCATGGGCGCGCGTGCCGGTGAGCTTCGAACTGCGCGAACTGTGAGATCCCGCGGCACCGGATAGAACCGTCAAACGGGGCCGGCCGACCGTGCCGTTCGCACCAGCGGACCGGCCGGCCCCTCACGGCAACTCAGTGCACTGGCTTAGTCACCGCAGGCGCGGGACGCGCCGCGCGGACCACCAGCCAGATCAATCCGGCGATCATCAGCGCCGGCAGCAAGGCCGGCAGCAGCGAGAGCAGAACGATCGGTGCGATGGCCACCAGGACCACGCCGGCAATCAAGAACCCGAGCAAGGCGCCCAGCACGCTGAATACGCCACCCACGATGGCGAAGGTGAACTTGAAGACCAGGCCGATCAGCGAACCGAGCAGCCAAAGACCAAGCACCGCCATCACGATCACGCTTAGCACGAACATGTGGTTCCTCCTGGTGGCCTTCATCCATCCGGCCACGCTTGCAGCATGCGCCCGCAAGTCCTTGCCGCGCATGGCGCAGAAGTCATACGGGACATAAGTCACAGCGCGTCGCGCGACGGCGCAGGGGTTACAGGTCCTTAACGGTGCCCATGGTCCACTGCCGCCCGGTTCCAACCGAGCTCCATCGGATGAAGCATTCCATGCACACCCTCAAGGCGCTGCGTGACATCGCGTTCGACCTCGGCGTCGGCGAGCATCCCGACCTCGCCGCCATGGCGCGCGAACTGGGCCGCGTGGTCCATCGCGACGGCGCCGCTCTTAACGAAGCACTGCACGAACTGCGCACGCGTGAGCGCGGCTTCGAACGCTGGCTGCTCGCCGCGCGCGGCCGCAAGCCCGGCATCAGCCTGCTGGTGATGGCGTGGCCGGCCAACCATGCCACGCCCGTGCACGATCACGGTGGCCTGTGGGGACTGGAACTGGCCCTGCACGGCGCGCTGGAAGTCCAGGCCTGGTCGCGCGACGCGGCCAGCGGCGAACTGAGCCTCAGGGGCCAGGACTGGCTGGGCCCCGGCGACGCCACCTGGTTCGACGCCGACGCCGGCTATGCGCACCGCTGCCGCAATCTGTCGCGGCACGACACGGCGCTTACGCTTCACGTCTACGGCGGCGATCTGGCAAAGTACCTCGCGTATGAGCGCAGCGCCGAGGGCGACCAGTGGCTCGCCCGGCCGCAACGTGCCGCGATCACCGGCCGGCTGAGCGCCTGAGCGCTCCCCTTCTTCGGGCCGGATTTCACAAAGGAGTGGCATGTATCGACGGGTCGCCATCATCGGCGGCGGCGCGGCGGCGGCGACGCTGCTGAGCGAGCTGCTGGATCGCCAGCCGGCGCAGCCGTTGCATCTGGACTGGTTCACCGGCGGCGGTGCGCCCGGCCGCGGCGTGGCCTATGGCACGCGCTCGGAACGGCACCTGCTGAACGTGCGCGCGGCGTCGATGAGCATGTTCGCCAGCCAGCCGCGCGGCTTCCTCGATTTCGCGCAGCGCGGCGACCACAGCATCGCCGGCACCGACTTCCTGCCGCGCCGCCTCTACGGCGATTACCTCGAAGCGGAAGTCGAACGCGCACTCGAACGCGCCAGGTCGCTCGGCCACGACGTGCATGTGGTTCCGTTCAAGGTCGACGGCCTGGTGCCGGAGAACGACGGCGTCACCATCCTGCATGGCGAGGAAACCACGCGCGTCGACGCTGCCGTGCTCGCACTCGGCGCGTTGCCGCCGCAGCCGCTGAGCGGCGTGAGCGAGTCGGCGATCGCCAGCGGGCGCTACGTGGTCGATCCATGGTCGTTCCTGGCCAAGGCGAAACCCGATCCGACGCCGCGCAAGGTCGTGCTGGTCGGCCTGGGCCTGACCGCGGTCGACGTGGTGCTGGAGCTGGCCTCGCTGTGGCCCAACGCCAGCTTCACCGCGATCTCGCGCCACGGCCTGCTGCCGGAAGCGCACCTGGCCTCGGCCACCGCGCCGAGCGACGACAGCGCCGACCTGATCGAAGCCATGCAGGCCGCGCCCGACCTGCGCAGCTGGCTGCGCCTGCTGCGCGACGCCATCGCGCACAGCGAGGACTGGCGCGTGGTGATCGACAGCATGCGGCCGCACACGCCCGCACTGTGGCAGGCGCTGCCGCGCGAGGAACGCTCCCGCTTCCTGCGCCACGCGCGCTGGGCATGGGAACGCGCGCGCCATCGCATGGCGCCGCAGGTGATGAAGCAGATGCAGGAGCTGGAACGCGCCGGCCGCTTCCATCGCGAACGCGCGCGCCTGCATGCGGCCGACGTGGAAGGCGATCACCTGCACCTGAGCATCACGCCGACCGGCAGCAGCACGCCGCAGGCGCTGGACACCGACCTGGTGATCCAGACCATCGGCCTCAACACCGACGTGCGCCGCACCGGCCACAGCCTGGTGCGCCAGCTCGCCACCAACGGCCACATCACACCCGACCCGCTGGGCCTGGGCTGCAACGCCACGCCGGAAGGCCGCCTGCAGCACGACGGCAGCACCTGGCCGCACCTCTACGCGATGGGCAGCCTGCTGCGCGGCACGTTCTGGGAATCGACCGCGATGCCGGAGATCCGGCAGCAGGCGCGGCAGATGGCGGATCGGTTGCTGGCGGGCTGACGGGAACGCAGCGTAAGCGGAACGGCGGCCAGAATGGCCGTCATTCCGGCGCAGGCCGGAATCCAGTGGCGACGTCGTTTGACTGTCGCGCTATATCGCCCTGGTTTCCCTCGCTAAAGAGCGCCGATGAAGCGACACGCAACAATCACACGGTATCGCCACTGGATCCCGGCCTGCGCCGGGATGACGATCACCACCCGCCCAGCACCACCTTGCCGATCGCGCCGCCGCTCTCCACATGCTCATGCGCCCGGCGCAAGTTCGCCGCATCGATCGACCCGAAGTGCTCGCGCAAGGTCGTGCGCAACACCCCCGCATCGACCAGGTCCGCCACTTCGTTGAGCAACTGGTGCTGCGCCTTCATGTCCTCGGTCTGGAACAGCGGCCGGGTGAACATGAACTCCCAATGCAGCGACAAGCTGCGGCGCTTGAGCAGGCCGATGTCGAGCGCGCCGTCCGGATCGTCGATCAGGCCGAACTTGCCCTGCGGCTTGAGCAGCTCGACCAGCACCGGATAGTGCTGTTCGGTATGCGTAAGGCTGAGCACATAGTCCACGCCCTGCGGCGCCACCGCCAGCACCTGTGCCTTCAGGTCGCCGCGATGGTCGACCACATGATGCGCACCCAGCTCGCGCACCCACGCCTGCGTCTGCGGCCGCGACGCCGTGCCGATCACCTGGAGATTGGTCAGCCGCCGCGCCAGCTGCACCGCCATCGAGCCGACGCCGCCGGCCGCACCGACGATCAGCACCGCGCCGGTGCGCGCCGCATTGCCGCGCGGGATGGCGAAGCGATCGAACAGCAGCTCCCACGCGGTGATGGTGGTGAGCGGCATCGCCGCGGCCTGGAACATGTCCAGCGTGGCCGGCTTGCGGCCGGCGATGCGCTCGTCGACCAGCTGCAGTTCGGCATTGCTGCCGGGACGGTCCAGCGCGCCGGCGTAGTAGACGTGATCGCCGGGCTTGAACAGCGTGACTTCGCCGCCCACCGCCACTACCGTGCCGGCCGCATCCCAACCCAGCACCTTGTCCGCGCCCTGCGGATCGACGCGGCGGCGGATCTTGGTATCGACCGGATTGACCGACACCGCTTCCACGCGCACCAGCAGGTCGCGGCCGCCGGGCACGGGTTCCGGCAGGCTCACGTCGAGCAGGCTTTCGCCATCGGTGATGGGCAGCGAGCGGCGATAGGCGACAGCTTTCATGGCGACTCCAGATAACGGAAAGACAGGGCGGAAAGAGCAGGGCCGACTCAGGGGATGATCCTGCGCCGGCGGAAATCGTCAAACAGTGACGTGAACATCTCGCGCGTGTCCACGTACTCGTGGAAGCCGAAACGCCGCGCCTTGGAACCGTCGCCGAACATGTCGTAGTCCCAGGAGAACACGAAGTCGGCGAAGCGCCAGGACGATACGTCCGCATACGGGTGCGGCTCCAGTGCATGCCGCGCCTGCATGGCGCGCCACAGCGGCTCCTTGTCGGCCATCACGCTGTCCAGCGACAGCGGCAGCGGCGGCGCGGTTTCCAGTTCGAAATAGCCGGCGATGAACGGCCACATCTCGCTCCAGCGGAACAGGTCGCCATTGTTGATGTTGAACGCCTGGTTGGCGCAGCGCGCGTCGGTGGCGGCCCACACGGTGGCGCGGGCGAGCAGGCCCGCGTCGGTCATTTCCAGCAGGCGGTCACAGGCGCCGGGCTTGCCGGGGAAGCGCAGCGGCACGCCAAGCTCCTTCGACATCGACGCATACACCGCGATCGCCAGCGCCAGGTTCATCGGATTGCCCAGCGCGAAGCCGCCGACCACCGAGGGGCGGATCGCCGTCCAGCTCCATGCCTTGCCGTGCTGGCGAGCTTCGAGCAGGCGCTGCTGGTCGTGCATGAATTCCGGCGGCATGAAATGCGCGTCGGTCTCGCGCGCCGACGTCTTGAACGGGCCGAGATGGCCGCCGTAGACCTTGTAGCCCTGCATCAGGCTCACGTGCTGCAAGTCCTGCGCGACCGGTTCGAGCGCATCGAGCACGTGGCGCAGCATCGCCAGGTTCGGCGGCACCAGTTCGGCCCAGCTCGGGCGGTCCTGGTAGGCGGCGTAGAACACGTGGGTGACATCGCCGAGCGGCGCAAGCTTGGCGCGCGCGTCTTCGGCGTCGAGCAGGTCGACGGCGATGTGGCGCACGCGTTCGTCGTCCACGCCGCCGCGGCGCGAAAGTCCGATCACCCCCCAATCGTCCAGCGTGCGCAGGTGATCGATCAGGTTGCGGCCGATCACGCCCTGCGCGCCGACCACCAGCGCGGTCTTGAGCTTCGTGTGCATGGGAGTTCCTTCGAAAGACAGATCAGGCATTGGCCGTGCAGACGGCCGACGTGGCGCGGCGTCGTTCCAGCGCCATGCTCCACACCGTGACCAGCAGGCCCAGCGCGGTCACCGCCGCACCGGCCAGACCCAGCGCCGGCAGGCCCGGCCCGCGATCGATCACCGCGCCGCCGATAAACGCGCCGATCGCATTGCCCAGATTGAATGCGGCGATGTTCAAGGTCGACGCCAGGTGCGGCCCCTCCACCGCCTGCTGCACCACGCGCATCTGCAGCGGCGGCACGGTGGCGAACGCGGCCACGCCCCATACGAATACGGTGGCGATGGCGGCGACGGTGCCATGCATGGTCCAGGTGAAGCCGACCAGGATCAGCGTCAGCGCGACAAGGATCGCCACCAGCGACGGCATCAGCCGCCAGTCGGCCAGGCGCCCGCCAAGCAGGTTGCCCAGCGTGGTGCCGGCGCCGAACAGCACCAGCACCCAGCCGGTGGCGCCGACGCTGACATGCGACTGCGTCTGCAGGATCGGCGCGATATAGGTGAACACGGTGAACACGCCGCCGAAGCCGAGCACGGTCATCGCCAGCGCCAGCAGCACCTGCGGCTGGCGCAGCACGGCCATCTCGCGGCGCATGTCCGGCGCGTGCAGCTCCGGCAGCGGCGGCACCAGGCGCCATACGCCGAGCGCGGCGACCGCGCCCAGCACGGTCACCGCGCCGAAAGTGGAACGCCAGCCCGCCCACTGGCCCAGGAAGGTGCCGAACGGCACGCCCAGCACATTGGCCAGGGTCAGGCCGGCGAACATCAGCGCGATGGCGCGGGCGCCCTGCCCGCGCGGCACCACATGCGCGGCCACCACCGCGCCGATGCCGAAGAACGAGCCATGGCAGAACGCCGCCACCACACGCGCCAGCATCAGCACCGCGTAGTTCGGCGCGACCGCGCACAGCGCATTGCCGGCGATGAACAGGCCCAGCAGCGCCAGCAGGGCGTTGCGGCGCTCCATCCGGGCAGTCAGCGCCGCCAGCAGCGGCGCGCCGGCGGCCACGCCCAGCGCGTAGCCGGAGACCAGCAGGCCGGCCGAGGGAATGCTCACCTTGAGGTCCGCCGCCACCTCCGGCAGCAGGCCCATGATCACGAACTCGGTGGTGCCGATGGCGAAGGCGGCCACCGCGAGGGCCAGCAGCGCGGCGCGGGAGTGGTCGGGGGAAGTCATGCACAGGCCTCGGGAAAGGGAGGCGGCACTGTGCTACTTGCCGGAACGGACGGGAATTGCCGAAACTGCGCAATCATCTTTTCCGGAATATTGAAGATGGTCGAACTCGAGGACATGCGGCTGTTCGTGCGCGCGGTCAGCTCCGGCAGCCTGTCCGCCGCCGGCCGCGAGCTGAGCCTGTCGCCCGCCGTGGCCAGCAAGCGCCTGTCCCGGCTGGAGCAGGCACTGGGCGTGCGGCTGCTCCAGCGCAGCTCGCGCCGGCTCGCCCTCACCGGCGAGGGCAACTGCTACTACGAGCGCTGCGTGGGCATCCTGGCCGACCTGGACGACGCCAACGCCGCCGTGCGGCTGGGCCAGCAGGAAGTGCGCGGCGCCCTGCATGTCTCCACCGCGCTGGACCTGGGCCGCCAGTACGTCGGCCCGCTGGCGGCGCAGTTCGCCGCGCAGCATCCGGCGCTGCAGATGCGCATCAGCGCCTCCGACGGCATGCTGGACCTGTTCGAACACGGCGTGGACGTGGCCGTGCGCAGCGGCGCCATGGCCGATTCGCGGCTGGTCTCGCGCCGTGTCGCGCTCAACTATCGCGTGATATGCGCGGCGCCTTCCTATCTGGAACAGCACGGCCGGCCCACGGACACCGCCGACCTCGCCAACCACGCCTGCCTGATGCTGCACCGCCCCGGCCGCGGCATCCTGCCGTGGATGCTGCAGACGCCCGAAGGCCCGCGCCCGCTGCGCCTGGACGCCTCGCTCACCACCGACAGCGGCGACCTGATGCGCGAGCTGGCCATCGCCGGCCACGGGCTCGCGTTCAAGTCGATCTGGGATATCGCCGCCGACGTGCGCGCCGGACGGCTGCTGCCGGTGCTGACCGAGTGCGCCATCCAGGAAGCGCACATCTATGCGATCTATCCCAGCCGCGACTATCTGCCCGCGCGCATCCGGCTGTTCGTCGATCACCTGCAGGCCAGCATGCAGGCGCAGGAGGCGGGGGTGCTGGAGTTGATCCGGGCGGCTGCCGGCTGAGGATATGGGCGGAGTGGTGCACACCACCCTTGCGCTCCGCCCGTACCCTCACCCCAACCCCTCTCCCGGAGGGAGAGGGGCTCTACGTTGCGCTGCGCACAGACGATTATTCCTCAGCCTCCAAGATGGAACCCTTCTCCCTCCGGGAGAAGGTGGCGGCAGCCGGATGAGGGTACGGGCGGAGCGGTGCGCATCACTGTTCCGCTCCGCCCGTACCCTCACCCCCACCCATCTCTCCCACGGGGACTACCTTCGGGTCGCCGGAGGGAGAGGGGCTTTACGTTGCGCTGCGCACAGACGGTTATTCCTCAACCTCCAAGATGGAACCCTTCTCCCTCCGGGAGAAGGTGGCGGCAGCCGGATGAGGGTGCGGGCGGAGCGGTGCGCATCACTGTTCCGCTCCGCCCGTACCCTCACCCCCACCCCTCTCCCAGAGGGAGAGGGGCTCTACGTTGCGCTGCGCACAGACGGTTATTCCTCAGCCTCCAAGATGGAACCCTTCTCCCTCCGGGAGAAGGTGGCGGCAGCCGGATGAGGGTACGGGCGGAGCAATGCACATCACTCTTGCGCTCCGCCCGTACCCTCACCCCAACCCCTCTCCCAGCGGGAGAGGGCTTTCGCAACGTCGCGGACAGGGCTTACGTTATGTTCCACCCATGCCCCGACAACTCATCCTGCTCTGCCTCCTGCTGATCGCCGCCCTGCCCATGCACGCCGCGCCACGCTTCACCCAACGCCACCTCGTGGTGGATGGACGGCTATACGGTTACCAGGTGTTCGTCCCCGACGGATGGACCGCCGCACACGCCTGGCCGGTAGTGCTGTTCCTGCACGGCAGCGGCGAGCGCGGCGACGACAACCGCAAGCAGCTGAGTCAGGGCCTGCCGCCGTGGCTGGCCGCGCACGGCGCGGAGTTTCCCGCCGTGGTGGTGATGCCGCAGGCGCACGAGGGCGAGTACTGGAGCGGACGCGCCGAACGCGCGGCGCTGCGCGCATTGCAGGCGAGCATCGACGAATTCCACGGGGACACCCAGCGCATCTATCTCTCACCGGCTTGTCGATGGGCGGCTATGGCGCGTGGCAGATGGCGGTCGACCATCCCGGCCTGTTCGCCGCTGCGGCCATCGTCTGCGGCGGCGTGCGCCCGCTGCCCGACGATCCGCCGCCGGCGCCGGACCTGGCGGTCGAAGGCGTGCCGGCGCGGGTCGATCCCTACGGCTGGGTCGCCGATCGCATCAGGCTGCCGGTGTGGATCTTCCACGGCGGCGCCGACGAGGTGGTACCCACCGCCGAATCGCGCGCCATGCACGCAGCGCTGCAGGCACGCGGCCGCGAAGTCAGGTACAGCGAATTTCCCGGCGTGAACCACGGCTCCTGGGTACCGGCCTATGCCACGCCCGGGCTATGGCCCTGGATGTTCTCGCACCGGCTGGCGCAGGCGCCGCGCTGAGCGGCCGGCCTCAGCCTTGCGTGTCTTTCTCCTCGTGCTTGCGCCGCAGCAGCAGGCGCGACAGGAACACGCCCGCCGCCACGCCGAGGAACTCGAAGAAGATACGCGTGCCCAGGCCGTCGAAATCGTGCACCTCGGCCAGCTTCACCTTGAGGAACTGGATCGATTCCACGCGCCCGTAGTTGAAATACACCATGTCCCACAGGTCGCCGCTGGCGGTCAGCAGCAAGGCCATCAGGCTGGACCAGCCGGTGCGCAGGCCATGGCCCCAGTCGTTGCGGTTGCCGATCCAGTTGAACAGCGCGTACAGCAGGAATCCGGCCACGGCCGAGATGGCGCCGGCCTCCAGGCCACCGACAATCCCGTAGCCCATCCACGATTGGTCGTAGTGCATCTGTATCCCGCTGTTCCGCGTACTCGTTCGCGCATTATGCCTGCAACGCGGTCATTTCCTCCGGATGTGACGCAGTGCCGATCGGCGCCATCGAGCCATCGGCCCGACGCCCACCGCGTCACACCTCAGGCCGCGGCGGTGAGGCTAGACTCAGTCACCGAGACACCCTGCCGCGACACCCCCATGCGCTACCCCATCAGCCAACGAGCCGCCCTCATCGTCGTGGACGTGCAGCCGGATTTCATGCCCGGCGGCAGCCTTGCCTGCCACGAAGGCGACGCCATCGTGCCGGGCATCCGCCGCCTGCTGGACAGCCGCGCGTTCCGCCACGTGGTCGCCACGCAGGACTGGCATCCGCGCGGGCATGTCTCCTTCGCCAGCAGCCATCCAGGCCGCGCGCCGTTCCAGCGCATCCCGTTGTACGGCCATGCGCAGACCCTGTGGCCCGAGCACTGCGTGCAGGACACGCCCGGCGCCGCGCTGCACCCGGCCATCGACTGGGCCAGGCTGGACAAGGTCGTGCGCAAGGGCTGCGACCCCCGGGTCGATTCCTACAGCGGTTTCCGCGAGAACTTCGGCCCCAACGGCACGCGCCCCAGCACCGAACTGGCCGACTGGCTGCGCTCGCGCGGCGTGGACGAGGTCTACGTCTGCGGCCTGGCACGCGACGTCTGCGTGCTGTGGACGGCGCAGGACGCGGCCGCGCTGGGCTTCAAGTCGCGCGTGCTGTGGGACCTGACGCGCCCGGTCACGCCGGAGAGCGACCTGGCCTCGCGCACCAAGTTCGACCAGATGGGCGTGGACGTGGTCGAGACGCTGCCGATCGCGGCCTGAGCCTCAGGCGTCGTCCTCGCGCGCGGTGCGCACCTCGGGTACGCCATCCTCGTCCAGCGTCACGCTGAGCACGATCGGACGGCAGCACACCTGGCAATCCTCCACATAGGTCTGGCCGTCGACCGAGTCGTCGACCAGGATCTCGATCGCTTCGCCGCAGTACGGGCAGTAGATGAGGGCCGATTCCATGGCGCGACCTTAGCGCGATGCGCGTCTACGCGTCGCCTTCCTGGCCGGGCAGCCACTGCGCCGGCGTCACGATCGCGAACAGGCCGTCGCGCAGGGTGCGCCGGCCCAGGCGCAGCACTTCCTTGTCCTTGCTCAGCAGCCAGCCCGCGCCAGCGGCAAGGGCGAGCTCGAGGAACTTCTGGTCGTCCGGATCGGCGCAGCGCGGCAGCCGGACTTGCGCCGGCATGGCCCAGGCATCCGCCGGGCAGCGGATCCAGCGATCGTATTCCGCCAGGGCCGCCAGCTGGGCCGCCTGCTCCAGCGCCAGCTGCGGATAGGCCAGCACGCGGCGCCATTCCTCGCGGCAGGCGGCATCGGTCACCGCCTCCACGCGGCCCTCGGCGAGCGCATGCGCCAACCGCGCTACCGCCGGATCGCGGAACACGAACAGGTCGAGACAGACATTGGTGTCCAGCACCACGCGGCACGAAGCGCCGCGCGCGCCGGGCGCAGAAGCGGACATGCGGGGCAGCGGCTGGCCTGGAGAGGCGGCACGGTAGCGTGGATCCGGCAGGCTGTCGAACCGGCGTGCGGCATTCGGGCAACGGATCCGCGTCCGGCGCTGATTCTTGTCAACGCTTCGTGGAATCCTGCGTTGGTCGCTGCTCAGTGGCCATGACGTCCGTGGCCGCGCGGCCCAGGGGAAGCCCTTCGCGATGAAACGAACTTTTGTGGTCGGCTGCCCCCGCTCCGGCACGACCGTCGTCCAGGCCATGCTGGCCCGGCACCCCGCGGTGTTCACCCTGCCCGAGACCGCATTCTTCGAGCACATCCTGGGCAACCTGGCCTGGCGCTGGGGCGATGCGCAGGCCGAACACCGGCCGCCGCGGCTGCGCCAGCGCCTGGGTTTCACGCGCAAGTACGAACGCCAGCTGTTCCTTTCCCTGCAACGCCTCAGCACCGCCTCGCCCGATGCATTGCCGCGGCCTTCGCTGCGCACGCGCACCATGCAGCGCCGCTTCGTGCGGCTGCTCGATGCGCTGACGCAGGCGGCGGACCGCGACATGTGGATCGAGAAGACGCCCAATCATCTGCTCTACCTGCCGGAGATCGAGGCGCTGGTGCCGGAGGGGCGCTTCGTGCACGTGATCCGTCCCGGCGCGGAAGTGATCGCCTCGCTGATCGACGCCAGCCTGCTGTTCGAAAGCGACAACGCCTTCGGCGGCGGTACCGTGCACTGGGCGCGGCGCTGGAATCGCGCGATGCAGATCCATCGCGCCTATCTGCAGCATCCGCGCCATTACCTGCTGTTCCTGGAAGACCTGATCGCCCAGCCGCAGCAGGAATGGCGCCGCCTGTGCCGCTTCCTCGAACTCGATCCCAGCCTGTCGCTGGACGACAACTGCACGCAGGTGATCGCCGACCTCGATCAGGAACCGTGGAAGCGCCGCGCCCTCAACGGCCGCCTGCATGCGCCGGAGAGCAAGGTCGACAGCCTGTTCGGCCCCAAGGTGCAGCGCTGGCTGCAGGCCAAGCTGGCCTCCTACGACGAGCTGCGCGCGCAATGGCTGCAGGCGCGCGGGCCGCAGGACACGCACGCGGCGGTGCGCAACGTGGTGGCGCTGTCCTCCAGCTGCAGCTGAGGCGACGCTAGAGCTGCGTCACCGCTTCGTCGATCAACGCCGCCAGCTCGTGCGGATACGCCGCCAGCGAGGCATGGCTGGCGGCCAGTTCCACCGTCTTCCTGGCCTGCATGCGCGAGGCCATCCATTGCTGGGTCTGCGGCGGGATCATGTGGTCTTCCAGCGAGACCTGGTACCAGCTGGGCCGCTGCTTCCACGCCGGTGCGCCGGCCATGTCCTCGAAGCAGCGCGCGGCGGTGGGCTTCTGCGCGGCGGCCATGATCAGCGCCGCATCGTCGCCGAGGTCCTGGCAGAAGCTTTCCTTATAGAGCTTGCGGTCCAGCCACAGGAAGCCGTGCGCATCGGGGCGGATCGCCTTGGCGCCGGGCGGCTGTTCGTGGCGGCCGAGCAAGGCGCCGACCGCTTCGCCTTCGTCCGGCGCGAACGCCGCCACATAGACTAGCCCGACCACCTGCGGCGCCAGGCCCGCGCCTGAAATCACCGCGCCGCCGTAGGAATGGCCGACCAGCAGCACCGGCCCTTCCTGCATCTCGACCAGCCGCCGGGTGCGCTCGATATCGTCGGCCAGCGAAGTGAGCGGGTTCTGCACGGCGCTGACGCGGTAGCCCTTCGCGCCGAGCACCGGAATCAGCTTGCTCCAGTGCGATCCGTCGCCCCAGGCGCCATGCACCAGCACGATGCTCGGTTTCTTGCCCATGCGGATTCCTCTGCGATCGGATGAGTGGCCGTGCGGCCGACTGCGCATAAGGAGCCCACGCGGCGTGAAGCCCTCGTCATGACGAAAGCGCGACGCCGGCTATGGCATATCCCGCCGACACGGATTCGCATCGCGCGTCCGTCGCCGCCGCCCCCGGCCCGCCGCCGCGCACGTCGAACGACGGTCGCTAAGGAGAACCCATGAACCACCGTCCCCTGCTGCTCGCCCTGCTGCCCTTCGTCCTGACCGCCTGCCCGCAGACGCCGTCGAACCATGGCGGGCCGGCCGCCGCCGCGTCCACCACGATCGCCGCCGCTCCGACGGCCGCCACCGCGACGAGCTTCGATGCCGGCATCCTCGCCCGCTACCACTGGCGCCTGAGCGCGGCCAGCGATGCCAGCGGCAAGCGCATCGATGCGCTGTTCGCGCGTCCCGACAAACCGCTGCAACTGGATTTCGTGCGCGACCGGCTCAGCGTCAGCAACGCATGCAACCGCATCGGCGCCGGCTTCAAGGTCGAGGGCGGCCGGCTGCACACCGGCCCGATGGCGCAGACCATGATGGCGTGCCAGGACAAGGCGCTGGCCGATCTCGACAGCGCCATCTCGCACCGCCTGCAGGACAAGCCGAGCCTGAGCGTGCAGAGCGAAGGCGACGTACCGAGGCTCAGCCTGGCCGCCGACGACGGCGATACCCTGGTCTTCACCGGCGAGCCCACCGCCGAAACGCGCTACGGCGACGCAGGCGAAACGGTGTTTCTGGAAGTGGCCGCCGACACCAGGCCGTGCAACCACCCGTTGATCCCCAACAAGCAATGCCTGCAGGTGCGCGAGCGCAAGTACGGCCAGAACGGCGTGGTCCAAAGCAGCGGCGCATGGCAACCGCTGTACCAGGACATCGAGGGCTATACGCACCAGCCGGGCATCCGCAACGTGCTGCGGGTGAAGCGCTACACCGTGAAGAATCCGCCGGCGGATGCGCCGTCGACGGCCTATGTGCTGGATATGGTGGTGGAGTCGGCGAGGTAGACGTAGGTTGGGGTGAGAACCCCAACATTCGCCATCTTCATAGGCACCGCGACGTTGGGGTTTGCCTGCGGCTCACCCCAACCTACCGGGATCAGGCAGCGACGCCGACGCGCTCGCGCTCCGCTTCCAGGCTGCCCACCGGCCGCACTTCGATGCTGCCGATGCTGGCCCAGGGGAAGGACTTGGCGATCTCGATCGCCTCGTCCATGTCCCTCGCTTCGATCAGGTTGAAACCGCCGAGGTATTCCTTGGTTTCCGCGAAAGGCCCATCGACGATCGTCGTGTTGCCCTGGCGGATGCGCATGGTGCGCGACTGCACCGGCGCTTCCAGCTTCTGGCTGTCGAGCAGGATGCCCTTGCGCTTCAATTCGTCGGCCTTGTCCAGGCAACCGCGCATCATCGTGTCGAACTGCCCGGGCGGCAGGTCGGCGACCAGCTTGTCGTCGCAATAGATCATCACCAGGAACTTCATGGTCGTCCGCTCGCGTCGTGGGGTGGAGGACCGCGATGGTAGTACATCCTTTCGCCGGTTCTTGCGACCGCCCGACGCCGCTGCTGATAACGTTGTCAATCTTCACTTGATCGTCACACCGTTTGCGCGTGCGAAGCCTCGCGCGCGCAACGCAGGATTTCGCGTGCTGCGCCGCAGAAGCGCATTTCCCGCCCAGGTTCACAGTTTGCCGGGACAACAGAAGACAACGTTGTCAGTACCAGGGCGCATGCCGCTTGCCCGACACATGCGCAGCGGCCCGCAGGTAGACCGGCACGGCGAGCGTCCTTCCCTCGGCACGCCCGCCCGGCGGCGCCCTGGCCAATCGAACCGCCGCACCCAAAGAGAGGAGAACGTCTTATGCATGCCAAGCAACACGTGGGATCGCGCACGTTGTCGGCGATCCTCGGAAGCAGCACCACCCTCGCGGCCTGTATCGGCCTGCTCACCGCCGCGCCCGTGTCCACCGCCGTGGCGCAATCGCTGCCCGCCTGCGCGGCGGCGTGGAGCGCCAGCGCGGTCTACGTCGGCGGCAACGTCGCCAGCGAGAACGGCGTCAACTACAGGGCGAACTGGTGGACCCAGGGCAACGACCCGGCCACCAACAACGGCGGCGCCGGCAGCGGCCAGCCGTGGACCTCGCAGGGCGCGTGCAGCGGATCGAGTGGAGGTGGAGGCGGCGGTGGTGGTGGCGGCGGAGGAGGTGGTGGCGGCACACCCCCGCCGCCGCCCGGCACCGGTGCCAACCTGCTGTACAGCCCGTACAAGGACGTCACCATCAATCTCAACTGGAATACCAACACCATGCAGACGGCGGCGGCGACCGGTTCGCCGATCCCGATCGTCGGCAGCGGCAGCCTGTATTCCAACTACGTGCACAACCTCAGCGCGGTGACGCTGGCCTTCGCCACCGGCGAGTGCGGTAGCGAAAACTGGGGCGGCATCCCCGGCGCCACCTTCGCCAGCGTAAATGTCACCGCGTTGTCGAATGCGGGACTGCCCTACGTCGTCTCTACCGGCGGCGCCGCCGGCAGCTTCACCTGCGGCAGCACCTCCGGCATGGCCACCTTCCTGTCGCGCTACTACACGCCGCAGATGCTGGGCGTGGACTTCGACATCGAAGGCGGCCAGTCGCAGGCGCAGATCAACGCGCTGGTCGCGGCCGCGGCCTATGGCCAGTCGCTGCATCCGAGCCTGCGCTTCTCCTTCACCCTGGCCACGCTGGCCGCCTCCGACGGCAGCTACGGCGGCGTCAACAGCCTGGGCGACATGGTGGTGAAGGCGGTCAAGGCGAACCCGTCGCTGACCAACTACACCATCAACCTGATGGTGATGGACTACGGCGCCGCCGGCCCGTCGATCTGCGTGGTCAGCAACGGCGTCTGCGACATGGGCCAGTCGGCGATCCAGGCCGCCAAGAACCTGCAGCACACCTACGGCATCCCGCTCGGCAAGATCGAGCTGACGCCGATGATCGGCCTGAACGACAACACCGCCGAGACCTTCACCTTGGCCAACACCGACACGGTGGTGAGCTATGCGGTAAGCAACGGCCTGGCCGGCCTGCACTTCTGGTCGCTGGACCGCGACACGCCATGCGCCAACGCCGGCTATGCCTCGCCCACCTGCAACTCGGTGCCGAGCACGTCGCCGCTGCAATACACCAAGCGTTTCCTGTCCGACCTGGGCCGCTAGCCGCGCCCGGCTGACCCATCACGGCGCGGGGCCGGCGATCGCCGCCCCGCGCCGTTCTGCTGCGCCACAGCGTTACGATGTGCTCACCTTTGGACGAGTATTGCTGCACGATCCAAGGGCATCGGAACCATCGCCGCCATGAGCCGTCTGTACGACCTCTCGTCGCAAGCGCTGCGCTCGCTCTACGACGCCCGCGTCGCCACCCCGCCGGTGCTGGACCTGGCCGAGCGCTTTCCCGACGGCTTCCGCTTCGCCGACGCCTGGACCGCGCTGCGCGACGAGGCGCTCGCGCTCACTCACCAGATCCAGGCGGTGCCGCGCTTCCACGAACTGATGGCCGAGCAGCGCGCGATCTCCGACAACGACGGCCACGACTGGCGCATGTACCTGCTCAAGGTCTACGGCAACGACGTCGACGATCACATGGCGGCCTGCCCGTTCCTGGGCGAACTGGTGCGCACCTCGCCGGACGTGCTGTCCGCCACGCTGTCGTTCCTGGCCCCGCACAAGCACATCCCGCGGCATCGCGGTCCGTTCAAGGGCGTGCTGCGCTTCCAGCTCGGCCTGTCCGTGCCGGTGCGCGAGGACGGCACGCCGGCCGCGGTGCTGCGCCTGGCCGACCAGGATTACCGCATCGGCGACGGCGACGCCATGCTGTGGGACGACACCTTCCCGCACGAAGTGTGGAACGACAGCGACCAGTGGCGCATCGCGCTGCTGCTGGACGTGCGGCGGGGCGACCTGCCGCCGGACCTGGCCCTGCTCTCGCGCCTGCTGATCGCCGGCATCGGCGCGGTGGCGCGCCGGCGCCTGCCGGCGATGGTCGCCGGCGGCAGGAATGCCTGAGGCGGCAGGCACGCTCAGTCGGCGAAGCGGCGCAGACGGTCTTGCAGTTCCGCCAGCAGGCGCTTGACCTGCGCGCGATCCGGCACGGCGCGGCGAGCGATCGCCTCGATGCGTTCGGCCAGCGCGCAGACGGCGTTCTCGCCGAGCACGAGGGTGCCGCCGCTGATGCGATGCGCGTGGCGCACGACCGCCACCCAGTCCGCCGCTTCCAGGGCGGCGCCGAGCGCCGCCGCATCGCGCCGGCATTCGCGGAAGAACAGTGCCGCGCTGACGGCGGCGTCCTCCCGCGGCAGGTCCAGGCACAGCCCGCGCAGTTCATCCAGCGACAACGGCCAGTCGACCCAGGCATCGATGCCGGTGGGCGCGCGCGCCGCTCCCGCCCGGGTCTCGCGCAAGGCGACGATGCGCGCCCGGCCTTGCCCGCGCTCCAGCCGGCGCAGCGACGAAGCCAGCGCTACCCGGTCGACATCCGCCATGCCGCCCAGCCACACGAAACCGTGCCGCCCGCCGGCGAAGGCCGCGGCCATCGGCTCGCCCGGAGCGGACGCATCGCTCGCCAGCCCGATCCGCGCCAGCTGTGCGCGCAGGATGCGGCGGCGCGCGGGATGATCCTCGACCAGCAGCGCCGTGCCGCCGCGGCACGGCAGCGGCGGCTCCGCCACGCCGCCGCCGGCCAGCGCCAGCTCGAACGACAGGCTCGCCGAGGGCTCGTCCGCATAGGCCTCCACCTGCAGGCGCGGCACGCCGTCGTCCGCCGTTTCGTGCCATAGCGCGAGCTGCACGCCATCCGCGCCGGTGAGCCTGGCCACGCGGTCCAGCGCGTTCTGCAACAGGCGGCGCAGCAGGCGCTCGTCGAGCTTCAGCCACGGCAGCGCGCCGCAGGGCAACTCGATGCCGACGTCGATGCCGCGCGCCCACAGAACCCGCGAACGCGCCTGCACGCATTCGCGCGCCACCGCCAGCACATCGCAGCGCGCATGGAACAAGGGTGCGATGGACATGGCGTCAGGCCATGCTCCGCGCCTGCAGGACCTGGTCGCGCATCTTGAACAGCTCCGCATCGCTCTGGATACCCAGCTTCTTGTACGCGGTGGATTTCTGCGTGCTGATCGTCTTGAGGCTGCGATTGAACTTGGCGGCGATCTGGCTCACCGACATGCCGTCGAGAAAGCAGCGGATCACCTCCCACTCGCGCGGCGACAGCGGCGAGGAGCGCCGCGCCGGCGTCACCGCGGTCAGGAACGGCGGCAGATAGGTTTCGCCGGCCATCACGCGGGTGATCGCCTCCGCCATCTCGACCGCTTCCTGGTGCTTGGCAAAGAAGCCGTTGGCGCCCTCGCGCAGCAGCATGTTCACCGTGACGTGCTGGCAATGGCCCGACACCACCAGGATGCGCAGCTCCGGATAGCGCAGGCGCAGCGCCTTGATCAGCGCCATGCCGTCCAGGTCGTCCGAGGCCAGCGAGTAGTCGAGCAGGACGATGTCGACCGGCGTCTCCGCCAGCATGGCGCGCAGCGTGCGGCTGCAGCGATGGCTGCCGACCACGGTCACCGCGCTGACCTGGCGCAGGTGCGAGACCAGCCCCTTGAGAATGAATTCGTGGTCGTCCAGCAAGGCGACCCGGATCGGATTGCGCGGACTTTTGCGGGCCAGCGCTGGGCCGCGGTACATGGAAAGCGTCATGGAGTGGCCCCTGGTGAGGATCGTTCGGACGAGGCGGGTGCGATCTTCGGCGTCCGGGAAATTGCAGCACGCATGCCAGCGAGGCATCCATGGGATTTCTCTGAATCGGGGCCACGGGACGCGCGGTCTTCGATGACTGGCACGGCATTCGGAAGGAAATCCATCGCCTAGGACTTTTCTGATTCCGACGCCCGGCCGATCCGGGAACACTCTCCCTCACTGGCGACCGGCCCGTGATCGTCGACGACGATGACGAGCAGACCTTACGGCTCGCCGAATGCCTTCCCGCATGCCACGGACGTCATGCGTCGACCCTGTGTCGGAGGCAGGCCGCGCTCTACCCCGGCGCGGCCTGTCTGGAAACTTTTCGATGCCGCTCTGCGCGCACGAAGCGCGCGCTGCCCCGAAGCCTTCCATCCGGCGCGGGTCCGACGAGCGCCACCAGCAGCAGCAACCATGTCTCCAGCAGCGCCCTCACAACGCGACCGTTCCGTACCGGCCAAGGCCGGTGCCGGTGCGAGACGCACGGCGCTGGCCGCCGCACTCGCGCTGGCCCTTGCCACTGCCTCGCCGCAGGCATTCCCGCAGACCCCGGCCACGCGCGACGCGCTGCTTGCCCAGGCGCGCCAGCAGCACGGCACCGGGCATCGCCTCGAAGCGCTCGCCGCCTGCGAAGACCTGCTGCGCCGCTGGCCCGCCGATGCCGATGCGCTGCGCCTGCGCGTTCGCCTGCTGGCGGAGTTAGGTGCCGCCGTGCGCGCGCTGGAACTCGCGCGCCAGCTCCCCACACCTTTGCCCGCGCCGGAACTGGCCCGCCTGGAAGCCGACGCCGCCGCGCACCAGGCGCGCTGGGCGCAGGCCATGCCGGCCGATACGCGCCATCCCTATGTGGAGGCCGATCGCGCGCTGGCCTCACCAGACCCCGCAGCGGTCGACGATGCCATCGCCGCCGCCGATCGGATGATCGCCCTGGCCCGCGCCTCGCGCAGCCGCGAAGCCGCCGGCGCCTACCAGGCGCTGCGCCGCCGCGGCGGCACGCTGCCCGCCTATGCCGACACGCCGGTGGCCGACGCATTGCTGCAACAACGCCAACCCGAGCAGGCCATCCCGCTTTACGAAGCCGCGTCGCGCGCACAGCCCGGCCCGTATCCCGAAGAAGAAGCCGATCCGCGCATCGGCCTCGCCCATGCCTATCTGGAAGCCGGGCGTCATCGCGACGCGCAACAGTGGATCGACCGCGTAGCCGCCAGCGAACCCGCCTGGCTGCCCGCGCCCGGCACCGTCCGCCCTCGCGCCAATCCGCACAAGACCGAAGCCGAACTCACCGCCGCGCTGGTGCGCCAGCAGACCTGGCGCTATCGCGAGGCGTGGCGGCGCCTGGAAGCGCTGCGCGCCGAAGGCCCGGCCAACGCCTCGATCTGGAACCAGCTGGCCGACACTGAACGCGCCCGCGGCTGGCCGCGCCGCGCTGAAGACACGCTGGTGGGCGCCGCCGGCCTCGATCCGGACGACACCTCGATCCGCCTCGGCGCCATCGATACCTGGCGCGAACTCGGCGACTTCCCGCGCGTGGAACCGGCGCTGCGCGAAGTGGAAGCCGTCGTGCCGCGCGATCCGCAGGTGCAGCTCGCGCGCCAGGCCTGGGATCGCCAGCGCGGCTGGCAGTTCGACCTGGAACACGACCGCGGCCGCGGCGGCTCGCCCAACTTCGGCGATGCCGACCACGAAACCCAGGCCACGCTGCAAAGCCCGCTGCTCGGCGAGCGCTGGCGCATCTATGGCATCACGCGCCTGGCCGCCGCCAACCTGCCCGAAGGCCATACGCAGCGCGAACGCCTGGGCCTCGGCCTGCGCGGCTATGCGCGCGGATTCGAAGCCTACGTGCAGGCATTGCCCGCGGTGGGCAACCAGACTCGCCGCACCGCCCTCGAAGCCGGCCTGCGCTGGCTCCCGGACGACTACTGGACCTACACGCTCGACTGGAGCAACACCGGCGACGCGGACGTGCCGCTGCGCGCGCACTACTACGACATCACCGCGCACTCGCTCAATGTCTCCGCGCAGTGGCGCGCCAGCGAACGCAGCGCGATCAAGCTCAGCGCCAACGCCGACCGCTACAGCGACGGCAACCGCCGCCATGGCTGGGAAGCGGCGTGGACGCAGCGCGCCTACACCGCGCCGTGGTTCTCCGTGGATGGCGGCCTGCAGGCCGGCGCCACGAGCAACTCGCGCAGCGACGTGCCGTACTACAGCCCGTCGTGCGCGCGCTGGATCGCCGCCACCGGGCGACTGGAAAACATGCTGTACGAGCGCTACGAGCGCAGCTGGAGCCACCAGCTCGACCTTTCTTTCGGCAGCTACGACGAATGCCGCTACGGCAGCGGCTGGATGGCCAGCGCGCACTACGGCCAGCGCTGGGCGCCGCATGCCGGCCTGGCGTTCGGCTGGGGCATCGGCTGGAACAGCCAGCCCTACGACGGCAAGCGCGACAACCGCGTGATGCTCGACCTCACCCTGCATTGGGGCGAATGACATGCGCTGGCGCCACGCTCTCCTGTTGCTGCTCGCCCTCGCCGCCCCCGCGGCCGGCGCCGCCGATCGCCTGGCCGCGCTGACCGGCCCGCTGCCCGCACGCGCACCGCTGCCGCCGCTGATCGTGCTGAACTATCACGACGTGCGCGACGACATCCGCGATGCCGGCAAAAGCGACAGCACGGCGATCAGCACCGACCACCTGATCGCCCACTTCGAATGGCTGCGCGCCAACGGCTTCCGCATGGTCAGCCTGGACGATGTGATCGCCGCGCGCCGCGGCGAGCGCGCACTGCCGCCCAAGGCCGTGCTGCTCACCTTCGACGACGGCCTGATCAGCTTCTACACCCGCGTTTTCCCGCTGCTGCGCACCTACGGCTACCCCGCGCTGTTCGCGGTGGAGAACTCGTGGATGGACCTCCCCGACGGCAAGCGCTTCGACTACAACGGCGAGAGCTGCGGACGCGAATGCTTCGTCAGCTGGACGCAGGTGCAGGAGCTGCGCGCCTCCGGCCTGGTGGAGATCGCCTCGCACACCAACGACCTGCACCAGGGCGTGCTGGCCAATCCGCAGGGCAACCAGATGCCGGCGGCGATCAGCCTCATCTACGACCCCGGAATCCATGACCCCGGAACCTATGACCTCAGGTCCGGCTACGAAAGCGCCGATGCCTATCGCGCCCGCATCCACACCGATCTCGCCCGCAGCGCCGACGAAATCGCCCGGCGCACCGGCCAGCGCCCGCGCGCCATCGTGTGGCCGTACGGCGCCTACAACCGCATCGCGCAGGCCGAAGCGGCCGCGCTGGGCATGGACGTCTCGCTGAGCCTGGACGACGAGCCGGTGCAGCTGGCGGAAGGCCGCAACCTCCCGCGCCTGCTGATCGCCGACAACATCGGCGTCGACGGCCTCGCCGCGCTGATCTATCGCCAGCGCGCGATCGACCCGCAGCGCGTGGTGCAGGTGGATCTGGACTACATCTACGACCCCGATCCGGCACAGCAGGAGAAGAACCTCTCCGCCCTGCTCGACCGCATCCGCCGCATGAAGCCGTCGCAGGTGTGGCTGCAGGCCTATGCCGACCCGGATGGCGACGGCGTCGCGGATGCCGTGTACTTCCCCAACCGCCACCTGCCCGTGCGCGCCGATCTCTTCGCACGCGTGGCGTGGCAGTTGCGCACGCGCTGCGAGGTGGAGGTGTATGCGTGGATGCCGGTGTTGGCGTTCCGCTTTCCGGATGCGAAGGACCTGCCGGCGTTCGATGACGGCAAGCGCGGCGATCACTACCGCCTCGCGCCTTGGAACCCGCACGTGCGCGCCATGATCGGCGATGTGTACGAAGACCTCGCCATGCACGGCGGCATGAGCGGCCTGCTGTTCTCCGACGATGCCTATCTGCGTGACACCGACGACCTGGGCCCGCTCGCCCACGCCACTCCGGCCGAGCGCACCCAATACCTGATCGATTTCACCCGCGAACTGGCCGACCGCGCCCGCCAATGGCGCGCGCAACTGAAAACCGCGCGCAACCTCTACGCGCGTCCCGTACTGCAACCGGCCTCCGAAGCCTGGTTTGCACAAAGCCTCGCCGCCTTCAATGCCGCCTACGACTACACCGCGCTGATGGCCATGCCGCAACTGGACCAGGAGCCGGCCAGCGACGCCTGGTTCAAGCGCCTGGCGGCCGCCGTCGCCGCGCAACCGCACGGCATGGACCGCACGCTGTTCGAGCTGGCCACCGTGGATTGGCGCAGCGGCGGCAAGCCGGTGCCTGCCGAAGTGCTTGGCGCACGTTTGCGCCTGCTGCAGGCGCAGGGCGTGCGCCACCTGGGCTACTACCCGGACGACTTCGTCGCCGGCCGTCCCGCGCTCGAAGCGATCCGGCCGTATATCTCGGCCGCCGAACATCCCTTCCGGGAACCGTGAGGCGGACATGCGCGAGCTCATGACCGTCCTGCTGGACTTCGCCTTCTACTATCCGCTGCTGATGTCCTTCGTGTGGCTGAGCGGTGGGCTGATCTACTACCTGCGCTGGGAGCGCGGCGAGCCGCTGCGCATCGAGCCGCCCGTCCTGCCGCATGCACCCTTCGTCACGCTGATCGTGCCCTGCCACAACGAAGGCGAGCAGGTGCGCGAGACGATCGCCCACCTCGATGCGCAGCGCTACCCGCATTTCGAGATCATCGCCGTCAATGACGGCTCCACCGACGACACCGGCGCGCAGCTGGACGAACTGCAAGCGCAGTTTCCGCGCTTGCGCGTGATCCACTTCGCCAGCAACCAGGGCAAGGCGATGGGCCTGCGCATGGCGGCGATGGCCGCGCGTGGCGATTTCCTGGTCTGCGTGGACGGCGATGCGCTGCTGGACGACTACGCCACGCACTGGCTGGTCAGCCATATGGTGGGCAGTCCGCGCGTCGGCGCAGTCACCGGCAACCCGCGCATCCGCAACCGCTCGACCCTGCTGGGCAAGCTGCAGGTGGGCGAGTTCTCCTCGATCATCGGCCTGATCAAGCGCGCGCAGCGGGTGTACGGCCGCGTGTTCACCGTGTCCGGCGTGATCGCCTGCTTTCGCCGCAGCGCGTTGCACGACGTCGGCTACTGGAACACCGACATGGTCACCGAGGACATCGACATCAGCTGGCGCCTGCAGATGCGCCACTGGGACATCCGCTACGAACCGAATGCGCTGTGCTGGATCCTGATGCCCGAGACCCTGCGCGGCCTGTGGAAGCAGCGCCTGCGCTGGGCCCAGGGTGGCGTCGAAGTCACCCTGCGTTATATGCGCCATCTGCTCGCCTGGCGCCGCCGGCGCATGTGGCCGGTGGCGCTGGAATACCTGCTGAGCCTGGCCTGGGCTTACGTGGTGACGGGCATCGTGGCGCTTTGGCTGGTCGGCCAGTTTGTCGCGCTGCCGCCGCCGTTCCGCATCGGTTCGCTGCTGCCGCAGTGGCACGGCGTGGTGCTGGGCATCGTGTGCCTGCTGCAGTTCGGCATCAGCACGCTGATCGACCGCCGCTACGAGACGCGGGTCGGCCGCAATTACTACTGGATGATCTGGTATCCGCTGACCTACTGGCTGCTCAGCACCGCCACCACCGTGGCGGCATTGCCAAAGGCGCTGCTCAAGCGCAAGGGCACGCGCGCCGTGTGGGTCAGCCCCGACCGAGGTGTGCGATGAGAGCCGAAGCGATCCTGATCCAGCGTCCCGAGCGCCAGCATCCGGCGCGCCGCCTGCTGTTCACCACCGCCACGCTGATGGCGTGGATGGTGTGGATCTCGCTGTGGCTGCCGCTGGCGACCCTGGTCGCCTGGGGCTTGGGCCTGCGCGCCAGCTATGTCGAGATGGTGGTGCGCGAACACGGCCACGGCGGGCACGACCTCGCCGCGCTGCTGGCGCTGGCGGTGGCCTGCGCGCTGCTGATGTTCAGCTGGTCGTCCTACAACTACCTGCGCTTCGCCCACCTCGAGCGCCGCCGGCGCAGCCGCGCGGTGGACCGCCGCGCCATCGCCGCCGCGCTGGGCATTCAACAGGAAACCGCACGCTGGATGCAGCGCGCGCCGCGGATGGTGCTGGAGTTTCCGGAAGGCGGCGAAGTGATCCATCGCGACGAGAACGCAACGCCTGCCTGCGCCCTCGCCTGCTGAAACTCAACGCGCGTCGTGCCCGGCGGCAGACAGCAGCGACGCGGGACGCGCCGCCGGCTGCTCGAACATCCGCCACCAGCGCTCGCCCGCGTGCGGCGCATCCAGCGCCAACCGCTCGCCCATGCGCGGCGTCGACAGGGCGACACTGCGTTCGGCGGCCAGCGCGCTCACCTGCTCGAACGGATCCTGCCAGCGGTGCATGGCCAGGTCGAAGGTGCCGTTGTGGATCGGCATCATCCAGCGGCCGCGCAGGTCCACATGCGCCTGCACCGATTCGGTCGGCTGCATGTGCACGTAGGGCCACTGCGGATCGTAGGCGCCGGTTTCGATAAAGGTCACGTCGAACGGGCCCAGCCGCTCGCCGATCGTCTTGAAGCCGTCGAAGTAGCCGGTGTCGCCGCTGAAGAACACGCGCAGGTCGTCGTCGATGATGGCCCACGAGGCCCATAACGTCTGGTCGCCGTCGAACAGGCCGCGGCCGGAGAAGTGCTGCGCGGGCGTGGCGATGAAGCGCAGGCCGTCGACCTCGGTTTCCTGCCACCAGTCCAGCTGGCGCACCTTGTCCGCCGGCACACCCCAGGCCGTAAGGCGATCGCCCACGCCCAGCGGCGTGAGGAACAGCTCCGCGCGATCGGCGAGGTATTCGACGGTGGCGCGGTCGAGATGATCGTAGTGGTCGTGCGAGAGCACCACACCGCGGATCGGCGGCAGGTCCTGCAGCGCGATGGGCGGTGCGTGGAAGCGCTTCGGGCCCATCCAGGAGAACGGCGAGGCGCGCTCGGCGAACACGGGGTCGGTGATCCAGAAACGGCCGCGCAGTTTCAGCAACAGGGTCGAATGGCCCAGGCGATACAGGCTGCGGTCCGGCGCCGCCTCCAGCTGCGCGCGGGTCAGGCGCTGCACCGGCAACGGCGCATCGGGCGCCGCGTCCTTGGGTTTGTGCAACATCATGTTCCACATGATGCCCAGGATCTTGCCCAGGCCTTCGGACGGGCGCGGCCGCGGGTTGCGGAAGCGATCGCCGCCACGTTGCGGCGAATCCTGGTAGCCGCCCAGCGCGGCACGCGCGCGGCGGGAGGCCAGCAGGGCCAGGACGATGGCGAGGGCGACGAGGCCCAGCACGATCTTCATAAGGCGGGTTCCGAGGGCGTTTAGAGGGGTGGGAAGGGAAACTACACCGAGCAGTGTAATTTCCACGCGAGGCAAATGTAAACCCATCAGTGTAAAATCCGGGCATGCCCACTCCGTCCCGCCCCGCCCGTCTCACCGATCTCAAGCGCGCCGCCATCCTGGAGGCCGCCATCGACGAGTTCCGCTCCGCCGGCTACGAAGCCACCAGCATGGACCGCATCGCGGCCCGCGCCGAGGTCTCCAAGCGCACGGTCTACAATCACTTCCCCAGCAAGGAGGTGCTGTTCGTCGAGATCATGCACCAGCTGTGGGAGGCCAGCCGCGAGGGCGAGGAGCTCACCTACCGCGCCGACCGCCCATTGCGCGACCAGTTGCTGGAACTGGTCACGCTGAAGTTGCGCCTGGTCAACAACGAAGCCTTCGTCTCGCTGGCACGCGTGGCCATCGCCGCGGCGATCCATTCACCGGAGCGGGCGCAGGACATGGTGGCGCGGATGAACGAGCGCGAGGAAGGCTTGACGGTGTGGTTGCGTGCGGCGGCCAAGGATGGGCGGCTGAAGATCGCCGATCCGGTGTTTGCCGCGCATCAGCTGCAGGGGCTGGTGAAGACGTTCGCGTTCTGGCCGCAGATCACCCTGGGCCAGCCGGCGTTGCGACCGAAGGAGCGCAAGCGGGTGGCGGAGACGGCCGTCGATATGTTCCTCGCCTACTACGCCTGAGTCACGTCACTGCGACGTCGCCGTCCAAGCCATTGTCGAAGGCGCCGCACATATCCAAATGTGGTCTACACATCGATGCCGGCGACGGGTTGGGTGCATCAGACCTCTGCCGTTCTTGGCGCGCGATGCTCAGACAGCCCGGATCAGGTCCTGCCGCTGGGAGGCAGTCAGCATTCCGTCCGCCGCTGCGGCGTTTTCCGCCATGGACTGGGGCTTGCCCGTGCCAGGGATGACGCAGGTGATGGCGGGATGGGCAAGCACGAACTGGAGCGCGAGCTGGGCCCAGGAGGTGGCTCCGGCTGCTTGTGCCCATCCCGGCATGGGCGTGGCGTTCAACCGGCGCAAGAGACCGCCGCCGCCGAACGGCATGTTGCACAGAACGGCAACGCCTTTGTCCTGAGCCAGGGGCAGCACCCGGGCCTCGGCTTCGCGGGCATCGAGCGCATAGTTGATCTGCAGGAAATCCAGCGATTCGGTCTTGAGGATTCGTTCGACCTCGCCATAGGCCGCGTTCGAATAATGAGTGATGCCGATGTAGCGGATGCGCCCCGCGTCTTTCATGTCGCGCAGAGCCGGTAGATGCGTCTTCCAATCCACCAGGTTATGGATCTGCATCAAGTCGATGCGCTGGGTGCGCAGCAAACGGAACGAGTGCTCCATCTGGCGGCGGCCGGCCTCGCGGCCCTGGGTCCACACTTTGGTGGCGAGAAAGGCCGAGCTGTGAAGATCCTGTCCGGCCAGCAGCTCACCGACCACGGCTTCGGCTTGCCCATACATCGGAGAGCTATCGATGACCGTGCCGCCGGCGGTGAACAGCGCGTCCAACACTCCGGAGAGACGGCTGCGGTTGGCGCTTTCCAGGTTCGTGTCAAACCCTCGATACGTGCCCAGCCCCATGACGGGCAGCGCTTCCTGCGAAGAAGGAATGGTGCGGGTCTGCATCGGCGATCCTTATGAAGAGCGTTGATGGTCACCGTCATTGATGTGATGGCCGACTGGCGAAGCTGCGCATCGAGGCCGATGAGCCCGTCACCCGGACTCATCAGCGCTCAGTCTTGCGTTAACGGCCGTAGCGCGCCGTAAACGAAGCCTTGCCCAGCACCTTGTCACCCAGGCCCTTGTTCAGCACGAAACCGTGCAGGGCTGCGGTTCCGGTCTTGGGAATGCCGGCAGCGGTATCGATGTCATCCACCGACAGCGCGTAGATCGTAAACACGTAGCGATGGGGCTTGTCGCCAGCCGGTGGACACGGACCGCCGTAGTTGCCGTTGCCACCCGAGGCGCCGGTGTCCTGGAAGTCATTGATTCCCGCAACGGCGCCGGCCGGCAGTGCCGCCGGCGCATTGCCAGCCCCCTGGGCCAGTTGCGTCACCGATGCCGGGATGTTGTAGACGGTCCAATGCCACCAGCCGCTGCCCGAGGGTGCATCCGGATCGTAAACCTGCAGCGTGAACGACCTGGTGCCTGCCGGAGCGTTCTTCCATGCCAGGGCGGGAGAGATGTTCCCGCCCTCGCAGCCGAAGCCGTTGAGGACGAACTTGTTGTCAATCTTGCCGCCTGCCATGACGTCGGGACTGGACAGCGTGAACTTATCGGACTCGTGCGCGATGGCCGGCGCGGGCACGAGACCGACAGCGCCGGCGAGGACGGCGCCAAGCAGCGAGAGGCGGGCGAAGGTATTCAGATTCATGGGGATTCCTGTGCTGTAAGGGGAGCGATAGCAGTAGCGCCCGCTTGTCAGAGCTCGTTCTTCAGCCCCAGCACCTGGATCGTCTCGATCGACGGCGGTACCGAGAACAATTCGTCGGCCTTCGCCATCAAGGCCTGCGCAATCGGCCCCTGGAGGTGAGCCTGTCGCCCCTCCTCATCGTGAAACGCATCGAAGATGCCGAAGGTCGTGGGCGACAGCCGCAGCGCGAACCAGATCGGCGTGGTGTGTTCGTCGCGAGCCATATCGAGGCCGGCCTGGAGGAATTTCTCGACCTCGGCTTCTTTGCCGGGCTTGGCTTCGAGGCGTGCAAACAGTGCGAATTGGATCATGGTGAAGGACTCGTTTCAGTGGATGTCGACCATTCGACGCTTGCCACTTTAGGCTCGGCCCTCCTGCGGTCATATTGTCGCTAACGGCAAAATTGATATCATTTACGCCATGAAGATTGCCGTGCTTGCCGTCGATGGCGTGTTCGATACCGGTCTGGCGACGATGCTGGACACCTTGGCCACGGCCAACGAGCTCGCCGTCATGCAGAAGATGCCGTCGCCGCGGTTCGATTTCCGCGTCGTCGGGGTGCGCAAGACGGTGCGCACATCGCTCGGTCTTCGGGTGCCTGTGCAGGAAGCGGCGAGCGTCAGGCGACCCGACTGGGTGCTGGTCCCGGCGCCGGGCACCAAGATGCCCGAACCGCTGCTGCTCGCGCTGGCCAAGCGGGAATCGCAGGACGCCATGGAGCAACTGCGCCGCTGGCATCGCGGCGGGGCGCGCATCGGCGCGGCCTGCATCGGCAGCTTCCTGCTGGCCGAGTCGGGGCTGCTCGACGGTCACGACGCCACGACCACCTGGTGGCTAGGCCCGCTCTTTCGGCGGCGCTACCCGAACGTGGCGCTCGATGAGAATCGCATTCTCGTTCCCGCGGGGGATTTCGTGACCGCAGGTGCGGCCATGGGGCATCTGGAACTGGCGTTGTGGCTGGTTCGCCAGGTCAGCCCCGCGCTGGCCGATATGACCGCGCGCTATCTCCTGGTGGATACGCGGACCTCGCAGGCGCCCTACATGATCCCGGTGCACCTGGCGCAAGCCGATCCGGTGGTGCAGAGCTTCGAGCGCTGGGCCCGGGAGCGGTTGCATGAAGGGTTCTCGCTCGAGGCCGCCGCCGAGGCAATGAACACGAGCAAGCGTTCGCTGCAACGTCGCATGGAGTCCGTGCTTGGGAAGTCGCCATTGGCCTACTTCCAGGATCTGCGCGTGGAGCGTGCCGTGCATCTGTTGCGCACGAGTCATCAGGACATCGAGGCCATCGCCACCGAAGTCGGCTATGCCGATGGGGTGACGCTACGCACGCTGCTTCGCAAGCGACTGGGCTGCGGCGTCAAGGAGCTCCGTCGCGCGGAGATCTGAATCGCGAAATGTTCGTTCCAGTTGCTGTGCGCACCAGCTGGCCGGGACGACGCTCGTTGTCCGCTCCAAGGCCAGGTACAAAATTTTGCCATCCCATGTCGAAACCAGCCCCGCCCATTCGTCGTCATGACGAAAGCCGGCAATCACGCCGCCTGAATCGACCCAAGGGAGCCACCGCCATGACCATCACCATCACTGCCTTCGAACGTTCTCCCGACGGCGGCAAAGGCCTCGCCCGCGACACCCGCGTGCGCTGGGCGCTGGAAGAAGTCGGCCAGCCCTACGAAGTCCGCCTCGTCCCGCACCAGGCGATGAAAGAACCCGCCCACCTTTCCGTGCACCCCTTCGGCCAGATCCCCACCTACGAGGAAGGCGACCTCACCCTGTTCGAAACCGGTTCGATCGTCTTCCACCTCGCCCAGCGCCACCCCGGCCTGCTGCCGAAGGACGCCAATGCGCGAGCCCGCGCGGTCACCTGGATGTTCGCCGCGCTCAGCACCGTGGAGCCGCCGATCCTCGACCTGTCCATCGCCAAGTTCCAGGAGGGTGACAAACCCTGGGCGCAGGACCGCCTGCCCGTGGTGCAGGATCGCATCCGCCAAAAGCTGACCCTGCTTTCCGAGCGCCTGGGCGATGCGGAATGGCTCGATGGCGATTTCAGTGCAGGCGATCTGCTGATGGTGTCGGTACTTCTGCGCGTGAAGCCCTCTGGTCTGCTCAATGAGTTTCCGAAGCTGGCGGCGTACGTCGCGCGTGGCGAAGCGCGGCCGGCATATCAGCGTGCGTTTGCCGCGCAGTTGGCCATCAACACGGCGCCGCTGCCGGCCGACTGACGAATGCCAACCGGCTTGCTTATCGGATTTCGACTAAAGACAAGCGCGAAGCGCTTTGATAGCTTGATTCGTGTTGTCCGCGGAGTGCTTAGCGTCGCGTCGCGGACGACCATGGCAGCAATGCTGTGAGAAGCGCGGGCCAAGGGTGTTACGAGCACCCTCGACCCGCTGACCATCACCAACTACGTCAGGAGTTGATCATGGCTAGGCCAGATCATACGTCACTCTCGCGCTCGCCGATCCCCACGGCGACATCCTCACCGCCCATCCGGGCCGTCCGACGACACCGCGGACACGGTTGAAGAACCGCGGTTTAAGAGTTTTCGCAGGAATTAATCCGAGCCGTGCAACCCGGCGCGTTGCCTTGCGCAACGGCGAAACCCTCCGACCCCGCAACCCACTTCCTCAATCAAGCCGCCCGGCGCCTGACATTTCAGGCTACCGGTGAACCCTCGAGTCCGTGTGGTCGCGGCACGTCGTGCTGTTGGCGGCGTGCCGTTTACGGATCGAGGATGCGGCGCTCAGCAAGGAGTTGCTTATGAACAACGTCTTTGGCGAACCCTGGATCATCCGCCATACCAACTATTTCTCCGATCCCAGTGCGGAGCCGGATGAGCTATTGAACGACGCGACCGAATGGCTGCAGTACGCCTACAACGCCATCAAGCTGCTGGCGGAGCTGGTGCACGAACGCGGCAGCGTCGACGCGCATCGCTTGCCGATCATGCTCGACGGCATCGCCGCCTTTATCGAAATGGGCACCCGCTGCGCCACGCAGGCGCACCTACGCCTGCAATGGCAACAGCAACCGGCGTAGGTTGGGGTGAGCCGCAGGCGAACCCCAACGTTGCGATGCACATCGATGTGCCCACGTTGGGGTTCGCTGCGCTCACCCCAACCTACGCCGGTCCTTTGCTCGTCATTCCGGCGCAGGCCGGAATCCAGTAGCGAAAATTCTGGATTTTCGCGATAGCGTCGATTTGGCTTTTCGCGACCATCGAGCGGTACCGCTACTGGATTCCTGCCTGCGCAGGAATGACGAGCAGTGAGCTCCGATACTACCCAGCCCATAGGCGAGCCCCGTCCCTCATCTGTTGCTACCGAAGGGAGTCCCCGTGGGACCGGCATCTTCTCCCCGGAGGAGGGAAGAGTTCCAAGTCGAAGCACAGCGTTGAATCTCATCACACTGCCCCCCTCTCCCCTCCGGGGAGAGGGTAGGGTGAGGGGCCGGGCGAAGCGCAACGCCGAGACCCGCCCCTGGACTTTATCGGCGCGGACTGCACTACAAACAAAAGTGAATTAGCTCTACGCGCCCGCCACCTTCACACTCGGTCGTAAGCCCAGCAAAGTCCCGCGCCACCACGGCGCGGGATCCGATCCTCACCGCCGCGCCCCCAGCAACCCCACCTGATACCCCGCCTCACGCAACCGATTCGTCGCCTTGGCATTGAGCACCAGCAGGGTAATCAACCCCACCAGCGGCACGAACATCAGGATCACCAATAGCACCTTGGTGCCGGTGCCGTAACCCAGGCCATTGCTGATGCGCAGGATGCCCATCAGCGACAGCACCAGGGACACGATGGCCAGCAGGCCGGCGACCGGGCCGGCGCCGCCGCGCACCAGGATGATCGCGAGATAGACCAGGATCGCGTAGATCACCAGCTTCTGGCCGCTGGCTACTTCCTCGATGCCCGGATCGTCGCGCAGGGAATCGCCCACCTGCGCCTTGGGTGCCTCGTACGGATTACTCATGTTTTCCCCCTGTGATCGGCTTGTCGCCACAAGCGTCCCGCCCTTCCTGGACGCGCTCGCTATCCTGCCCCAAAACCGGGCCGGGCGTCACCGCTTCGCGGGGGCTTCCTGTCGTGGCGCCAGCATGGCCTGCAGGCCATGGGTAATAAGGGTAGGGAATACCGTCAGGTGGTCCTCGTCGCCGATCACCACGGACTGGATATGCAAGCCGGGGTAATGCCGAGATTTGAGCACCCGCTCGAACGCCTGCGCATTGCGCACCATATCTACCGAGTTGTGATAACGGCGATCCGAGGATGAAGGATCGACCGTCTCGAAACCGCCCAGCGCCATGAACACATCGGCCGGCAGGTCCTTGTGGTTGGCCGCGTAGGCGCGCTCGCGCTCGAACATCACCTTGCCGTCGAACTGCAGCGACGGGCTGCCCAGGATGTAGTGCTCGAACATGCCCGGCTCGGTCAGCAGCATCTGCACGCCGAGCAGGCCGCCGTAGGAATGGCCGGCGTAGATCTTCTCGTGCATGTCGGCGCGGTAGTGGCTGGCGACGAAGGGAAACACTTCCTCGGCGATGAAGCGCCGGTAGTTCTCCGCCTCGCCGTACAGAGGAGCACGGCCGGGCATGTCCGACTCGGCGCCCGATGGTCCCTTCGCCGTTGGCGTGTAGTCGCGGTTGCGGCTGAACTTCGGCGTGTCGCCCTTGGCGTAGGAGAGGCCGATCAAGATGAAGTCGCGCAGGCCCTCGCCATGGTCGCCCACGCGCCTGGCGATGCTGCGGATCAGCGGGAACGCATAAGGCGCATCAGTGACAAACAGCACCGGATAGTTGCGCGCGGGTTCAGTGGCGTAGCTATCGGGCAGATAGACGTAGAGCTGGTAGTCCCGCCCGAGGATCTTCGACGGCAGCTCGCGTACTTCGGTGCCCTCCAGCGCGTAGGCCGGCGGCGGTGGCGGCGCAGTGGCGGCCGCAGCCACCGGCGCGGCCTGGTTCGACGCAGGCGGCGCGGCGCCATTCGAACAAGCCGCAAGCAGAACCAGCGCCAGCCCCAGGGCGGCCGAACGAAGCATCACGAACTTCCCCAGCGAAAAACGGCAGTCATCGAAACACAACCGCTACCTCGCTGCCAATACCTCACGACTTCGGCTTGTCCAACTCCGCCAACCGGGTCTTGGCATGCTCGTTGTTGGGGTTGCGCTCCAGCGACAGGCGATAGTTGGCGATGGCATGTTCGCGCTCGCCCAGCGCCTCCTGGCATTCGGCCAGGCTGTCATAGGGATTGAAGCTCTTGGGATGCTGCGTGACGTTGTAGGCAAACACGTTCACTGCGTCCTTGGGCCGCTTCTCCTGCTGCAGCAACCGGTAGCCCAGGGCGTTGATGTAGTTCTCGCTCAGATGCAGGCCCGGATACGCGCGGCGCACTTGCGCAACGGTGGCGGCGACATCGCCATAACCATGCTCGGCGAACGCCTTGTCCAGCGCCACCTGCGCGGGCAGTGCGCCGACCAGGCCATCGCGGATGCGCTCGGCCACCGCCTGCAACTGGCCCTGCGTATTGTCGGCGCTGCGATTGGCGAGCAGCACAATGCCGTAGCCGGAACGCGGATACAGGTCCATATAGCTGGCGAAGCCGAAGGTGCCGCCGGAGTGCTCCAGGTGCGGCTGGCCGTCGACCATCAAGTCGATCACCCAGTTGAAGCCCGTCGCGCCTTCGCCGGGATCGCCCCATTGCGCCTGGTGCGCGAGCTTGACCGCCGGATCGCGCTCGGCAAGCTGGTACGCCGCGTACTTCGCCATGTCGCGCGTGCTGTAGCGCAGGCCGCCGGCGGCGCGCGTCACGGGCGCATCCCATACCGGTGCGACGCGGCCTTCGCCGGTATAGCCGGTGGCCATGCGCGCGGCGCGCGCCTTGTCCGTGCCGCTGGCCATGCCGAGCGGGCGCTCGATGCGTTCGGCCAGCAGGGTTTCGAACGGCTTGCCGAGCAGCCTGGCATCGATAAGGCCGACCACCTGCGCCGCCACATTGGAATGCGCAGGCATGACACCGGGTTGGCGTTGCAGCCTGGCCTGCTGCAGGTCGACCAGGAACTGCGGCATGGTGTAGCGATTGAGCCCTTCCACGAGCACGAAGGGCTTGTCTTCCGGCTTGGCCTCTTTCGCCTTGCGGGTGAGTTCGTCGGGCAGATTGTCCGGCAGCGCCGAGGTGGTCGACACCAGGTTGCGCAACGTCACCGCTTGCCCCTGATAGACCAGCCCGGGGTATTCGCCCGGCGGCAGGTAGCGGCGCATGTCGTCATCGACCTGTGCCTTGCCCGCGACGATCGCCTGAGCCAGCAGCAGGCTGCCGAAAGTCTTGCTGATCGAGCCGATCTCATAAACCGTATCGGGCGTAGGCAGCCGCGCCTTCCCGCGCTCGACGGTGCCGAAGTCGCAGAAGACGGTCTTGCCGTCCTTCACCACGGCGATGGAAAGTCCGTCGGAGGAGCCGGCTGCGATGAAGGCGTCGCCGGCTTTGCGAATGGTATCGTTGGCGCAGTCCTGTGCAGCTTGCGCGCCGTTGGCCCAGAGGCCGAATGCACCGACGAGTACGACGATGGTTGCCTTTGCCATGTCTGCCCCTTGGCCTGCGCAAGAATTTGCGCGCGCACCCGTTCGACTCTAGTACCGCGAGCTTCGCCCCAACAACGTGACTTCCGCCATGCCCGCCCCCATCATCGGGGCTCCCGCCAACCGGCAATTGCACTGCTTCTCCCATGACCCACAAGACGCCCGGCGAAACGCATATCCATCCGGACCCGGCCGACACGAACGAACACCCGGGCATGCATCGTCCCGGCCATAACGTGCTGGATACGGTGGAGACCTCCGAGCTGGACGAACTGCAGCGGGAAGACGCGTTGCGCAATTCGGTCCTGCGCACGCCGCGCTGAGCGCGTGGCGCCACAGAGCTACGAGCTATGACTCAGGCGGGTCGCCTCATGGACTCGCTCGACCACCAACAGGCTGAAGCCGCCGAAGTGCCCGTAGCCGCCGCCGAATGAATTCGCCGGCGCCTTGCGCGCGAAGAAGTGGCCCTCCACGACCGCATGCATTGTCACGCTATAAGCGCTGCGCACGATGCGATCGAAATGGCGGAACGGCTTGTCTTCGATGAGTTGCGTTTCGACGCCGTCGATGGTCAGCGGTTCTTTGCGATGCCGCTCGGACATGTTGCCGCAGCAATAAATCGGAGATGGTGAACCCTTCATCGGCGTGATCCACCGTGCCCTCGACGCGAATGACATGCCGATCGAAATCGAGCGGCGCTGCCATCACCGCGCATACCGAGACGGTGACGGCTTCTTCGCCACGCACGATGCCCGGCAAGCCGAGCGAGACCAGCAACGGCACAACCCACGCGACATACGCCTTCATCGACATGCTCCCCTTTGCATGACTGGTGTGTGCTTCTGCCCGCCACTGTATGGCCAACGCGCGACAACGTGGTCATGCCTGGCCCGCTATGCCGCGGCGTCCGGATGAAATCCCCCGCCCATGCTTTAAGTACGAGTCATGTGTGCACTGCAAAACGTGCACATCGGCGCCCCGCTTGAATCGATTCAAATTAGACCGCACAAATTTTTGCGATGCGCCATAAAGGCTCAACCACTCAATAGCTTAGATATTGACCACCGCAGTTTAGATCGTGGCAAAAATTCGTTGACAACGTTATCGGGCGCACCTAAGACTTCACCCACTCCGCCGTTGAAAGGGAAGGGTTCGACGGAGAGGCCGCAGGACGGTTCCGACAGCGGGGGGCTGACGGGCCGGCCGGAACAAACGTGGCGCAGGACCTGAGCGACGACGAACAAGCGCACACGGGCTTCGGGCTCGTGCGGTTTCGTTCGTCCTACGAAAACGACCGGATGCGCGACATCCGGCACAAACCCCCGATCGGAGGCATCGACCCATGGACTACCGCAGAAGCACGCTCACCATCAGCATCCTCGCCGCACTGCTCTGTGCCGGCACCGCGATGGCGCAGGACGCCAATACCAGCGCACCGCAGAATGACGATCAGTCCAAGCCTGCGCAGGGCCAGGCCAAGCAGCTGGAGACCGTCACGGTCAGCGGCATCCGCGCCAGCCTGCAGAAGTCGCTGGATCTGAAGCGCAACTCCGACTCGATCATCGACGCCATCTCCGCCGAGGACGTGGGCAAGTTCCCCGATACCAACGTGGCCGAGTCGCTGTCGCACCTGCCGGGCATCAGCGTGGACCGCAACTTCGGCGAGGGCGACAAGGTCTCGATCCTCGGCACCGATCCGGCGCTCAATCGCCTGCTGCTCAATGGCCAGACGGTGGCTTCCACCAACTGGACCAGCGACCCGAACCATCCGGACGGCCGCTCCTTCAACTACAGCCTGCTCACTTCGGAAATCATCGGCACCGCCGAGGTGTACAAGACGCCGCAGGCGCGCATCGACGAAGGCAGCATCGGCGGCACGGTGATCGTCAACACGCGCCGTCCGCTGGATCTCAAAGCCAACACGCTCACCGGCACGGTCAGCTACGGCTACAACGACCGCGCCGACAAGGGCAAGCCGAACGCCTCGATGCTGTACAGCTGGAAGAACGCCGAAGGCACCTTCGGCGTGCTCGGCTCGCTGATGCATTCGGACCGCGTGATCTACCGCGAAGGCACGGAAATCTTCGGCTACCAGCGCGCCAACGATCCGACCGATACCGATCCCAATCATCAGTTCCCTGCCAGCGTGGTACCGCCGGGCAGCAGCTTCACCTATCCCACCGCGATCAACACCGCGCTGTTCCAGCAGCATCGCAAGCGCGACGGCGTGGCCACCGGCGTGCAGTGGAAACCGAACCAGTCGTTCGAGCTGAACTTCACCGGGCTGTACGTCACCGAGAAGTTCGACAACTACAACCAGAGCCGCTACGGCGACTGGTCCGGCAGCGCACCGGCGGCAACGTCGGTCAACGTCGCCAACGGCGTGGCCACCGGCGGCTCGTATGGCGCCAATGCGCCAACCTACCTGGACGGCTACGAGCGCTTCTCCAAGGTCAACACCGGCGCCCTGCAGCTGCGTGCCGACTGGCACGGCGAAGGCTGGAATGCGTCGAGCCAGATCGGCTACACCAATTCCTCCGGCGGCTCGCAGGGCATCTACAGCCTGCAGTTCCGCGGCTACGGCGGCTACAACTGGAACCTCGCCGGCGAGCATCCGCAGATCAACTACAACACCGATCCCACCGACGCCAGCCAGATGCTCGCCCACGGCGCCGGCTTCAGCCGCGCGCCGAGCTACGACCGCGAGCGCTACTTCCAGGCCGACTTCAGCCACGACCTGACGCTGGGGCCGCTCAACACGGTGGAGCTGGGCATCAAGAGCAGCAATCACTTCAACGGCCAGACCAACTACGCCGCCAGCATCCCCACCCTCGACAACAGCGGCGTCACGCTGGCCGATCTGCAGGGCGGCATGACCGGCGGCGATTATCTCGACGGCCTCAGCCCCGCCGGCAACATGGCGCGCTGGGTGCAGATCAGCAAGGGCGGCCTGAAGCAGTACGTCAACACGCTGTTCACCGATGCGCCGATGGACCCGAAGGCCACCTATGCGATCTCCGAGCAGAATCGCGCCTTCTATATCCAGGGCGACTTCGGCGGCGAGAACTACCGCGGCAATCTCGGCGCGCGCTATATCCACACGCGCAACGGCATCACCGGCTACAACGTGATCGCCGACAACCAGTACCAGCCGGTCGACCAGAAGAACAGCTACAACGAGTGGCTGCCCTCGTTCAACATCGCCTATGACGTACGCGACGACCTGACCCTGCGCTTCGCCGCGGCCAAGACCCTGGCCCGCCCGCGCTACCAGGACATGACGCCGTACGTGGCGCTGGACGATCGCACGCAGACCGGCTCCTCCGGCAACGTCAACCTCAAGCCGTACAAGTCCACCAACTACGATGCCACTGCGGAGTGGTACTTCGCGGAGAACAGCCTGCTGTCGGCGGAGTTCTTCTTCCGCCGCATCAGCGACTACGTGCTGTACACCACGGTGGCGCGCACCTATTACAACCTGACCCAGCAGCAGAACACCGTGTACCAGATGGTGACGCCGACCAACGCGGGCGTGGCCAAGGTCAAGGGCGTGTCGCTGACCTACCAGACCAGCTTCGGCCACGGTTTCGGCCTGGCGGCGAACTACACCTACTCGGACGACGACACCAGCAACGATTTCCCGCTGCCGTACAACTCGAAGAATTCCTTCACCCTCACGCCGTACTACGAGCAGGGCCCGTGGAGCGCACGCGTCACCTTCAGCCGCCGCTCGCCGTACTTCACCCAGATCGGCACGCTGCAGTCGCAGCAGATCACCGGCCGCTTCCGCCAGCTCGACGCGTCGGTGTCGTATGAAGTCAATGACCACCTGCGCCTGCAGCTGGATGGCAACAACCTGCTGGACGAGACCTACTTCGTCTACAACGGTTCGCCGAACCAGCCGTACAACGCGTACAAGAATGGACGGACGTATACATTGAGCGCGAATTTCAAGCTGTAAACGACCCAACCGCCGTCACCACGCACGCACACGTTGGGGTTCGCTGCGCTCACCCCAACCTACGCTCGATCGCTGAACCGGCCGGCGTAGGTTGGGGTGAGCCGAAGGCGAACCCCAACAGACGTCACCACCCACGCACACGCTGGGGTTCGCTGCGCTCACCCCAACCTACGCCGGCGTTGCGGCCTTCACGAAGTCGACAAACGCCCGCAACGGCGCAGGCAGATGGCGCCGTCCGGGGTAATAGAGGAACGGTCCGGAGAAGTCCTGGCACCAGGATTCCAGGATCGGCTCCAGCGCACCGCTGTCCAGATGCGGCCGCAGCAGCTCCTCGTAGAGATGGATCACGCCCAGCCCCGACACTGCGGCATGGATCTTCAGGTCGAACGCGCCGCCGGGACTCACCACCAGCGGACCGGACGGATCGACGCGCACCACTTCGCCGTCGCGCTCGAACTCCCACAGCGGCATCGCACCGCTGGCGAAGCGCCCGCGCAGGCAGTCGTGGGCGAGCAGGTCGCGCGGATGCTGCGGCCGGCCGCGGGCATCGAGGTACGCCGGCGCCGCGGCCGTGGCGAAACGCTCCACGCGCGGCCCCAGCGGTACCGCGATCATGTCCTGCTCCAGCCGTTCGTCGTAGCGGATCCCCGCATCGCAACCGGCGGACAGCACGTCGACGAAGCTGTCCTCGACCACGATTTCCATGCGGATGTCCGGATAGCGCTGCATGAAACCGATCACGATCGGCGGCAGCACCGTGCGCGAGACGCCCGCCGGCACGTTGAGGCGCAAGGTGCCGGCCGGCTGGTCGCGAAAACCGTTGAGCACATCCAGCGCCGCTTCCATCTCGGTGAGCGCAGGCGCCAGCCGCTCGATCAGGCTTTGCCCGGCCTCGGTCGGCGCCACGCTGCGCGTGGTGCGGTTGAGCAGGCGCACACCAAGCTTGGTCTCCAGCCGCCGCACCGCCGCGCTGAGGCCCGAGGCGGAGATATCGCCGGCCCGGGCCGCGTCGCGGAAGCCGCCGGCCTGCACTACCGACACGAACGCCATGAGATCGTTGATCTCGGCCATTGTTCATTCCTTCGCACAACCCGTGCACATGGAGCCGGATTATCCGCCAGCCGGGCTTTCCCCATAGTAGGCGTCCTGTCCACCCAGAAGGCATCGCCATGACCCCCTCCGCTTCGACCTATTCCTTCGCCGGCCGCACCGTCAACCGCATGGGCTACGGTGCCATGCAGCTGGCCGGCCCAGGCGTGTTCGGTCCGCCCAAGGACCGCGCCGCCGCCGTCGCCGTGCTGCGCGAGGCCGTGGCCGCCGGCGTCGACCATATCGACACCAGCGACTTCTACGGCCCGCACGTCACCAACCAGATCATCCGCGAGGCCTTGCACCCCTATCCGGACAAGCTGCTGATCGTCACCAAGGTGGGCGCGGTCCGCGGCGCCGAAGGCTCCTGGCTGCCGGCGCAGTCGCCGCAGGAGCTCGAGCGGGCCGTGCACGACAACCTGCGCAACCTGGGCGTGGACGCGCTGGACATCGTCAACATGCGCATCATGGGCGACGTCCATGCACCCAGCGAGGGCTCCATCGCCACGCAGGTCGCCGCCCTGGCGGAAATGCAACGGCAGGGACTGGTGCGCCATATCGGGCTGAGCAATGTCACCTCGGCGCAGGTGGCCGAGGCGCGCGGCATCGCCCCGATCGTGTGCGTGCAGAACCATTACAACCTGGTGCATCGCCAGGATGACGCACTGGTGGACGAACTGGCCCGCGAGGGCATCGCCTACGTGCCGTTCTTCCCGCTCGGCGGCTTTACGCCGATCCAGTCGGACGGACTCTCCGGCATCGCCGCGTCGCTGAAGGCGACGCCGATGCAGCTCGCGCTGGCGTGGCTGCTGCATCGTTCGCCGAACATCCTGCTGATCCCGGGCACCTCGTCGGTCAAGCATCTGCATGAAAACCTGCAGGCGGCGCAGCTGTCGCTGTCCGACGCGGTGATCGCCGAACTGGACGCGCTCGGTCAGCACGGCTGAGGGCGCAAGCGGGACAGCGATGCCGGAAGGCATGCGCCGTCCCGCGCGACAACGATTAGGATGGCGCACCGCTCGAGCCTGGATGCCCATGCGCCTTCCCGTCTTCGCAAGAACACGCGATGGATTGCCCTCGACAATCGCGCTGTTGCGCGCGCTGGTCGAGGCGCTGGCCACGCTGCTGGCGGCCATCGCCACCATGCTGTGCACATGGGCTGTCGCCCCGGGGCCTGGTCCTGCCGTGCTCGCCGTCGTGCTGTGCCTCTCGCTCTCGCGCAGCCAGCTGGACCGCGACCTGCGCGGACGGCTGGAGGCAGCCGTGGTACTGCCGCTGGTCGGCCTGGTGGCGCTTGGCGTGGGGCTGTTGCTGCGGCACTGGCCGTGGGCAGGCGCGGCGGTATTCGTGGCCGGCATGTTCGTCTCCATCTGGCTGCGCCGCTTCGGCGCGATGGCGCGCCGTGCCGGCGGCCTGATCGCCCTGCCCTTCGTGACGCTGCTGACCGTGCCGCATGTGCAGCCGACGACGAATGGCGTGTTGCCGGTGTGGCTGGTGCCGATCGTGGTGGCCTTGCTGGCGCTGTTCTGGGTGTCGATGCTCCACCTGCTGGTGCGCCGCCTGCGCATACGTCCACCGGTTGACGAGGACGATGCGCCCATCGCGGTACCGGCCACCCAGGACAAGCCAGGGCTGGCGGTGAGTACGCGCATGGCCATTCAGATGGCGGTTGCGCTTGCGGTGTCGTTCGCGCTCGGCTTTTTGTTTTTCCGCGAGCGCTGGGGCTGGATCGTGCTGACCGCCTTCATCGTCAACAGCGGCAATCGCGGCCGGCTCGATGTGGTCTACAAGAGCGGGATGCGCGTGCTGGGCGCTGCCGTCGGCACGGCGATCGCGCTGGGCCTTGGCCAACATCTCGGTGTCGATCGGCACACCAGCCCGATCCTGATGCTCACCGCATTATTCCTCGGCGTGTGGCTGCGCCCGTTCGGCTATGCGTGGTGGGCGCTGTTCGTCACGCTGGCCCTGGCGCTGCTGCAAGGCTTCGGCGGCGGCGAGCCGACAGGTCTTTTGTGGCAGCGCATGGAGGAGATCGTGCTGGGTGCGATCGTCGGCATCGCCTCGGCGTGGTGGGTGCTGCCGGTGCGCTCTACCGATGTGCTGCGCCGGCGGCTTGCGGATGCGTTGGCGGCGCTAAGCGAAGCGCTGGATCCGGCGGCGGAACAACGCAGCGCGGCTCGCTTCACTGCCGCATTGGATCGCGTGGAGGAGGTGGCGCCGCCGTTCCGCGCCGCGCGCCTGCTGCTTCGCCGGCGCGCCATGCATCCGGCCGATTGGGCTGACACCTTGCTCGATTGCCGCGAGCCGGCAAAAGCCCTGATCGATCAGGGCGCGACACCGGGCAGGCTGCGACAGGCCGTCGGCGCCGCGCGACGCGCATTGCGCGAGCCCGACACATTGTTGCCCCTGCTACGCGCGCTGCGCGCTGATCTGCGCAGCGGCTGAAGGCGCCCGCCCTATCGATGGGCCAGCGCGTAATCGATCGCCGCACACACCGCCGCCGCCTGTGCTTCGTTGCACTGCTCGGGCGTGGCGCGCGGGCTGTCCGGATAGACCTCGGTCGTCGTCGTATAACGCGCCGAGGTCACGCCGGCGCACAAGCCCAGCTTGCGCAGCGGATAGCGGATGATGCCCGGCGCCACCACCGTCGAGCCGATGATTTCGCCCTTGGCATCGGCCGGCGCGATATGCGTGACCTTGGCCACCGCCTCGATCACCGCCTGCTGGAACGCCGGCTGCGGGTTCTCGGTGTCGTCGACCAGATAGAAGCCGTCCGGAATCTCGCCCGGCGCGGAGGGCTTGCCGTCGCGCGCGGCCAGCGCGGGGCGGAATTCGCTCTCGTCGGTGTCGGTGGTTTCGTGCAGGTCGATATGCATCAGCACCTTGTCGCGCAGCGGTGCCACCAGCTGCATCAGCGCGGCCGACTCGCCTGCCGGGCTGTTCTCGCGGAAGGAGCGGTTGGGATCGATCGCGGACGGATTCCAGCGGTGGATGCGCTCATACGCCCAAGGGCTGATGCACGGCGCCACCAGCAGGTTGGCGCGGCCTTCGTAGTCGCCCGCATGGCGGTCGACGAACAGCAGCGCGCCATGCACGCCGCTGGTCTCGTAGCCGTGCACGCCGCCGGTGACGAGCATGGTGGGCAGGTCGTCGCGCCAGTGGCGGGTCTTGATCGCGAACAGCGGATAGCTTTCCGGCGCGTAGTCCAGGCGGCCGTATTCCGTGATGTCGAAGCGCGCGCGCAAGGCGTCGATCTTGCTCTGCACTTCGTCGGCGTAGCTGCGGTGCTTGCTCTGGCGCGACAGCCATGCGGCCACTTCGGTGGGACCCCAGGGTGTGCCGGGGGTGCCGATCGGATAGGGCGCGAGGGTGGTCATGGCGTGATTCGCTCCATGGGGGTGGGTGAGGCGGGGCACTTTAGCATCGCTGACAAACACCACCTGCCATTAGCCGCAACGTAAGCCCCTCTCCCCTCGGGAGAGGGGTTGGGGGTGAGGGTACGGGCGGAGCGCAAGGGTGATATGCACGGCTCCGCCCGCACCCTCATCCGGCTGCCGCCACCTTCCTCGCTCCTCAGAGCCGCGCACATCCATGTGCGCTCCCCGCGTGCTCCCGGAGGGAGAAGGGTTCCACTTTGAAATGGTGAGGTGATCCCCTCTCCCTCCGGGAGAGGGGTTGGGGTGAGGGTACGGGCGGAGCGCAAGAGTGATATGCACCGCTCCGCCCGCACCCTCATCCGGCTGCCGCCACCTTCTCCCGGAGGGAGAAGGGTTCCAATTTGGAACGATGAGGTGATCCCCTCTCCATCCGGGAGAGGGGTGGGGGTGAGGGTACGGGCGGAGCGCAAGGGTGATATGCACGGCTCCGCCCGTACCCTCATCCGGCTGCCGCCACCTTCTCCCGGAGGGAGAAGGGTTCCAACTTGGAACGATGAGGTGATCCCCTCTCCCTCCGGGAGAGGGGTTGGGGTGAGGGTTCGGGCGGAGCGCAAGCGTGATGTGCACCGCTCCGCCCGCACCCTCATCCGGCTGCCGCCACCTTCTCCCGGAGGGAGAAGGGTTCCACTTTGAGACCGTGTGGTGATCCCCTCTCCCTCCGGGAGAGGGGTTGGGGTGAGGGTACGGGCGGAGCGCGGAAGTGATGTGCATCGCTCCGGCCGAACCCTCATCCGGCTGCCGCCACCTTCCTCGCTCCTCAGAGCCGCGCACATCCATGTGCTCTCCCCGCGTGCTCTCCCACGGGGACTACCTTCGGCTCGCCGGAGGGAGAAGGGGTTCCTCGTAAAGGCTGAAGCTATGACGCAACACTTACTCAGCGCCTCACCGCCAACACCCCATCCAACGCCAACTCCGCCTTGAAACCAGCCTTCTCCAACCGCCGCGCCACTTCCCGCGGCACATCGCGATCGCTGGTCAGCTTGTTAGGGCTGCCGGTGTAATGAAACATGCGTCCACCGCGGCGAATCACCCGCGCCAACTGGTCGTAGAACACCTGCGAATACAGCTCACCGGCAATACCGAAGCGCGGCGGATCGTGCAGCACCGCATCCACGGAAGCATCGGCCACCTCGACGATGAGCTGCGAGACATCGCCATGCCGAAGCTGCAGCCGCCCACCCGCCGCAGCCGACTCCGGATCCGGCGACCATGGATTGAGCGTGCGCAACCACAGCACGTCGGGGTTCTTCTCGAACGATTGGATCCGCCCCACGCCGGCTTCCAGACAGCACGCGGCGAAGTAACCCAGCCCACCGCAGGTATCCAGCACCATCTTTCCCCGCGGCTCGACCAGCGCCACCTTGCGGCGCGCATCGTCCACCGGCGATTCCTTCGACGTAGGCAGCATCTTGATGCCGTCGATCTCGAAGGTAGGCGCACCCCACTCGGTCGGCACCAGCTTGATCAGCGAGCCGGAGAAGCGCGAGACCGGCGAGAACTCGTCGCCATCCCAGTAATAGATGGTGCGGTCCTTGATCTTGCCGGGATAGGGATAACGCACACCCTTCCAGCTCCAATCGTCAGCGCCCAGGGAGGCCACATCGTTCGAGCGACCCAGATCCAACGAACCGCTCCACGCCTCCGCACCAGCCTTGCATGTAGCCTGGATCGCATCGGCCGTCGGTTGCGTGAGCAAGGGACCTGAATAATGCGGCACGACGTTTTTCTCCTGGGCGAGGCCAGGAAGAATATCCGACTTGCCGGCGCAGCCGCGGACTCAGCCCGCCGGCCGACCCGGCACGCCGGGAGCGGTGCCGAACACCTCGCGATAGGCATCCGGCGTCGCCGCCAGCAACTGTCTCGCCCGTTCTTCGGAAATACTCCGCCAGAGCCAGCGGATCTCGACTTTCGGGCGGGAAAAACTGGCGTTGAGATAGTCGCCTTCGCCTACCGCGATCGCCACTACATATAAGCCGGCATCCGTACGGCACAACCAGTTGGCATCGATTTCCATGACGCCCCCCGGGTTGCCACGCACCACGTGCGAACGCCACCGATGCACCACGTGCAGCTTCGACGCAGGCATTTCCTTGCCGTGGACGACGGGGCGTTGCGCCACGAACGACGTCTCAAGCAGGTCATCAGTATCGTTCAGAGCCGCCGAGCGCTGGACTGCGAAGACAGCCAGGGCGACGGCGATGAAAACGAGCGCTGGCCACATATCCGCAACATTCCAACGATAAAAGGCGGCGCCACTATCGCACCGAAGCAACCCCGCCCCCTATCGCGCGTGCATCAATGCACGCCGAACCGCCACTCCAACGTCGCCGACGCCACATACGGGCTGTTGGTCCCGGTAATGAAACGCTTGGCCTTCGCCTGGTAGCGGTCGATGTTCAGGCCCATGCTGAAGGTCGGGCTGAAGTCGTAGCTGACGCCGCCGCCGACGTAGACATTGGTGTCGTTGTCCGACGCCTCGCCCTCATAGGCGCCGCTGGCGGTCACCTTGGACTTGGAGAAGAACACGCCCAGCCGCGCAGTGGCATGCCAGTTGTCGCTCAGGCGCCAGCGGCCGTTGCCGCCCAGGGTGAAGCCGGAGACGTGCAGCTTGAAGGCGTACGGATAGCCGGCGTAGTAGCCCTTGGCTTCCGGCTTGCCCAGGTCGACGTAGCCCGCTTCCACGCCCCAGGTGTCCTGCCAGCGGTAGCCGAAGTTGAGGCCGTAGCCCCAGCTGTTCTTGTCGGTCAGGCCGTCGAGGTTGGAATGCGAGATGCCGGCGCCGGCATTGATGAAATAGCTGTCGGGGTCCGCATTGCCGGCACGGGCGGCGAACGAGGAGGCGGCCAGGGCGACGCCCAGCGACGCGGTCAGAAGCAAGTGACGCATGATTACCTGTCCCTAGTGAGTTGGATTGCGCCCGGTCGGCGCCCATACCGGTGCCGCCGGCGGTTGCGGCGGGAACGGAAACGCATGAGCCCCTGTGGCCGATCGATCTGATCGGGCAAGCCTTCCTGCTGGCCAGAACCGCGTCCCTGCTCCCCCGGGCGCGCCTGGCGGCCCTGGTTCGGCCGCAGACATTAGCAGCAGGCACGGGACGGCGCGAGTGAGCGGAGGCCTGGCCGGCCCCGCCAGGGGTCCGTGGCGAGCGCTAGATCGCAGTCCTGGACCGCAGGGGCACCGGCGCCGGCCGCGTATCCGACACCACCTGGCCCAGGTCCAGCGCGATCACCCGGTCCGCCAGGTGGAAGTAGCGGTCGTCATGGCTGATCGCGATCACCGTCTTGCCGGCAGCCTTCAGCGCGGGCAGCAGGCTGCGATAGAAGTAGTCGCGGAAATGCACGTCCTGGTCCGCGGCCCACTCGTCGAAGAAGAAGATGTCGCGGTCCTCCGCATAGCATTGCAGCAGGGCTACCCGCTTGCGCTGGCCGGTGGACAGGGCCAGCCGGGACAACTCGCCGTCGTGCGTCTGCACCTGCTCGCCCAGGTCGAGCACGTCGAGCAGTTGCTCGATGCGCGCATCCGACAGCGGCCGGCCGGCCGCATCCAGCACGTGCGGGAACAGGAAGAAATCGCCGAACACGCCGGTGAAGCGATCGCGATAGGCACGCAGATCGCTATTTACCGCCATGCCATCGATGCTGACGCAGCCCTGCTCGGGCGTTAACAGCGAGCTGAGCAGGAGCAGCAGGGTCGACTTGCCGCTGCCGTTGCCGCCGATGATGAACACCATCTCGCCGCGTTCGAACGCCAGGTCGATGGGCCCGACCGTCGGCCGTGCCGCCGTACTGCCGGGATAGCGATAGCACACGCCTTCCAGGCGGATCTCGCGCCAATCGTCCAGCGCACGGGAACCATGCGCAGGCGATGGCGCGTCATCCACGGCGCCGCCAGGATCCAAGCCCACCCGCTCCAGATGCCGCAGGCTCGCCGCACCCACCGCCACCTGCCGCCCCGCGCTCACCAGGAAGCCCACCGGTCCACCGAGGAACACCGCGCCGATGACGAAGCGGATGATGGTGTCCTGGGTCAGTCCCAGCGCCGCATAACCGAGGTAGACGATCAGGAAGATCGAGCCGTACAGCACAGTCATCGACCACGCCTCGTTGAGCCCCAACCCTGCGTGCGCGCGCACCATCAGGCTGCGCGCGCGCTGGATCGCCGGATTCATCAGTGCGTGGGTGAAATGCGTGGCGCGCGCCTCATTCAGCGTCATCTCCTTCTTGCCGTCGCTGATGAAGCGGAAGTACTCAAACACTTTCTCGTTGGCGCGGCGCAGTTCGTCGAGCTTGCCGCGCATCACCCGCGCCAGCAGCAGCGAGGCGGCGAGGCTTGCGGCCAGGAACCCGCCGAGCATGCCCAGCAGCGTCGGCGACACCGTGGCGAGATAGCCGGCATAGAGCACTGCCAACAGCAGGTTGTAGGCCAGCAGCGGCGCCACCAGGGCCAGCGGGGCGATGTTGGCGACATCGTCGATCAGCGAACCGAACACGGTGTGCTTCTGGTCGGCCAGCTTCTCGTATTCCAGGTCGATGAAGCGGCGCGACAACTCGGTGCGCAACTGCGCCACCAGGCCGCCACCCAATTGCGCCAGCAACACCTGCGACAAGGCATTGGTCATCAACAGCGCCAACAGCCAGCCGATGCCCGCGAGCAGCGGATGCGCAATACCGCCATGCAAGCCTTGCGATGCCAACCGGTTGATATGCGACAGCAAGGCCACCGTGCAGCCGGCGCTGGCACAGGACAGCAGCGCCGCGCCGGCGAGCGGGCGATAGTGCTGGCGGAGGAAGCGCTGCAGGATCATGGCCGGTGCCACCCCGCTCAGGCGGTCAGCAGTTCGCGTTCGAACGCCGGGTTGCGCACATATTCGCCCAGGCGGCATTCCAGCAGCAGCGGCGAGGGGATATCGCATTGCGGATGCATGCGCAGCAGCTGGTGGATCGAGCCGGAAATGCCGCTCATCAGCCCGGGCGTGAACGCATCCCTGGCCAGGCCGCCGACGATGCCGTGCTCCTCGATGCTGGACAGGATCACCGCGCTGCCCGGCATCGCCTCCGGCGGCAACAGTTCCGGCACCAGCTTGCTCGCACGCAGCAGCAGCTCCCACATGCTCAGGTCGCCATGGCACAGCGTATGGCTGTAGCCCCAACCGCCACGCCGTGCTGCATGCACCGCGCGGCGCAGCGTATCCAGGTGGCGCTCGCCACCGGTGCGCGCATAAAGATCGCAGGCGGCCAGGCCGATGCCGACGCTGCCGTGGCACCAGGTGTTGGGAAACTCGCGGCTGTCCGGCTTGCGCACGTCCAGCCAGTTGCCGAACTCCGGCAGGTACAGCGATTCCTCGAAATCGAAGGCGCGCTCGGCCAGCGCCAGCCAGCGCCGGCGATCCTCGGCGCTGCCGGCCGCGCTCAGGCCCAGCCGGGTCAGCACCCAGCCGATGCCGCTGGAGCCGTGCGCGAAACCGCCCAGCGGCTCGTCGTATACCGCCGCGGGCCAGCGCGCGCCGCGTGCATCGACGATGGCGTCCTGTTCGAGGCGTTGCGCGGCCTGCGCCGCCAGCGCAAGCCAGCGCGCTTCGCCGGTGGCATCGGCAAGCTGCAACAGCGGCACGATCGCGCCGGCCACGCCTTCGAGGATGTCGAAGTTGCGCTCCTCGCCGAACCCGCGCTGCTCCATCGCCTCGGCGCGCTGCGCCGCCACCGCGAGGAAATCGGCCTGTGGCCGGAACGCATGCAGCGTGAGCCAGGAGAGAATCTGCGAACCCATGCCGATAAAGCCGCCGACGGCTTCGACCGGGCGCACCCGCTCCGTGCTGCGCAACACCTTGAGCACGCCGTCCAGCGCCTCCGCCACACCGGCCACTTCGTCGGCGCGACCCGCGCGCATCTCGCGCTGGTAGGCGGCCAGCGTGACGGCGACGCCGCTCAGGCCGACATAGAGATTCGGCTGCAGGCTGCGCATGGCCCAGCCGGCGCGGCCGAGGATCGGGCTGATCCAGGTGACTGTGCCGTCGTTGCCGCGCACCGACAATTCGAGCAGCTCCTGCACGGTCCGCGCTGCCATGGCGCGCCGGCGGCGATCCAGATCCTGCGCGCTGGGATCGCGCGGCCGCAGGTCGTAGGGCACGCGCTTGTCGTCGTTGAGGCGCGTGTTCAGATGCGCCGTCACCAGCGCGCCGCGGATGGTCAGCTCTTCCAGGTCCAGCCGCATCGCCTGCCAGGCCTGGAAGATCTCGTCGAGCTGCGCCCGATCCAGTTCGTTGGCGAACACCGGCACGTCGCCGTAGCGCATGTCGTCGATCTCGGCGGCGATCGCTGCGGCTTCCTTCGGCGCGACCAGGGAGGCGGCCGAGTTCTTTTCCAGCAGGTCGCGTGCACGTTCGATCGCGGAGGGCTCGTCGTGCAGCGAAGCCGGATGCCACAGCATGCGCATCACCTCGACGTAGATCTGCGTCGGCCGCAGGATCTGCCGGATACGGCAGCCCAGGAATACGGACAGCTTCGGTGCCAGCGCGCCGTCGCGATGCAGCGCGGCGAAACGGCCGGTGAGCTGCTGGAAGCCGGCGACGATGTCGGGCCAGTAGCGCGAGATGTCCGGGCTCTCGCACGGATGGTTCCTGGCCATGTCGAGGTCGATGCTGACCAGGCCGACGCGCGCCTCGCTGGTGCCGTGGTTGACGATCTCCGGCACGCGGATCTTCGGCTGCTGCCCCGGCAGCGCGCCGATCGCCGAGATGTCCACGCCGTCCATGCCCAGCGCCGGTGCGCGGAACGGCACCAGGCCCGTGCGCAACACGGACGAGCGGATCATCGCGTCGGCCAGGTCCACCGCCTGCCCCAGCTCGGAGGCCTGCGGCGGCGGCTCGGGCACGAACAGGCTTTCCACGTCGACCACGCAGGGCACCGGGCCGCAGGCGATCAGGTTTTCGTGATGCACGTCGGTGCCGCCGAGCAGGCGCAGCACGGCGAGCCAGTGGCCGATGTTGCGGTAGAAGGTTTTCAGTTCGTCCTGGTTTTCGCAGTAGCGATGCTCGACGAAGGCAGTCCAGCCGTAGGCGCCGCGGTCGAGCGCGGCGGGCACGCGGATGCGGTCCGCCGCGCCCTGAAAGAGATCGTGCAGGAAACTTTCCAGCGCCTGGTCGACGCGCAGCGAACGCGGCTTGTACATCACCTTGCCGCCTTCGAACGTCAACTGCGCGACCGACTGGCCGCCATCGTGCACGTCGCCCCGGCCCAGGCTCGCGCCGCACAGGTCGCCGGCGGGGCGGTTCAACAAGGCAGCGAGCGCATCGCGGTCGGCGACGATGCGCCGGGCCAGATCCACGATGGCCTTGCTCTGCTGGCCGAGCGCGCGTTGCAGCCGCGCCTCCAGCACCGGATAGCGGCGCCGCAGCGTGTCCTTGAACGCGTCCTGCGTGGCCAGCTGGAGAAACTGCGCGAACTTGCCGTTCTCGTCGGCTGCACTGAGCTGGCCGGACAGCTTGGCCGCGTGCAGCTCCAGCAGCAGGATGCGATTGAGCTTGCGCTCGGCGTTGTCGCGCAGCGCCTGTTGCGCTTCGCGCGCCAGGATCGCGCTTTCGCCGGCGCCGAGTCCCGGCAAGGTGCAGATGCTGTCGGCGAGCGACTGCCTGGCATCGGCGGTCAGGTAATCGATGATTCCCAGGAACGTATCGTTCGACGGCGCGTCGCCCATGCTCGACATCCGGCAAGAAAGATTGGAGAAGATCGTCCGCCGCCGCGGCGTGGCCACGGCGGCGGCGATTCACATCAACAGCAGTAGCCGGGGCGCGAAGCCGTGCAGCCGCTGCAGCGGGTATCCAGCGCGATTTCGGGGCTGGTCACGGCGGCGATGGTCGCCACCTGGCCTTCGGTGTACAGCGAGCCCGCCGGATTGGCGTAGCCGTCCACGTTGTCGGAGCCCTTCAGCCAGCCTTCCACGATGTGATCGATCTGCATGGGACGTACTCCTTGCGTTGAGTGTGCGCTCGAAATGACGCGTAGGCGTCCGCCGCAGTGAGCGCGGCTGCGGCGAAAACGAATGTCGATCAGCGGGACCGCGCACGAGCGGGACATGCATGCCGTGGCGAAGTGCAGCGTTGCAGCGAGGCGGATGCGGGTACTGCGTGGCGGGAGACGACGTCCATGGCGGCGTGCCTCCCCGTCCTTGCCTGTTCCATTACGCGATGCCCCCTGCATGCGTCCGTGGCCATCCGTCATGGCCGTGTCCTTGAAACGCCCCTCGTGGGGCGCGCCCTCATATCCGAAGGTTTATCAACCGCCCGGCCGCGTGAAGAGAACGTGATTCCGCATGGCATAAGGCCTGGCGAGGCGCGTCCGGTTTTTGTGGTCGTCGCATGAGATTGCGAAGCGCGAACGCCATCACATTCTGTCCGGCACTCATGACCTTCGACGGGTATGACGCCGCGTCGGCGCGAACGACGCTAAGCTGCATCGCTTACATCGCTCGCAAGGACAACGCATGAGCCGTCGTTCCGCTTCGCGCCGCCTGCCTGTTTCGCTTCGCTTCGCCGCCATCGCTTGCGCCGCCGCGCTGAGTACACCGGCCATCTTCGCCGCGCAGACCGACGGACCGCCGCCCGCGCGCCGCGTCGACGTGGTCGACCACGTCTTCGGCAACAGCCTGAGCGACCCGTATCGCTGGATGGAAGGCGAGAAGAATGCCGAGTTTCAGAAGTGGCTGGTGGCACAGGGCGATTACACGCGCGCCAAGCTCGATGCGCTGCCGACGCTGAAGGCCTGGCAGGAAACGCTGGGCAGGACCAGCGGCAACGAAGTGGTCTATCGCGCGCAGCGCTATGCCGGTGGCCGGCTGTTCTTCATCCGCCAGGAGGGCCAGGGCACCGGCACCCTGATGGTGCGCGAAGCCGACGGCAAGGAGCGCGTGCTGCTCGATCCGGCCACGCTGGCCGAGGGCGGCCACGCCTCGATCACGCTGTTCGCGCTCTCGCCCGATGGCAGCAAGGTGGCCGTCAATACGGATCGCGGCGGCGCCGAAGTTACGCGCCTGGAAGTGTTCGATGTGCAGACCGGCAAATCCACCGGCGATGCGGTCGAGCCGGTGTGGGGCGAATTCGGCGCCGACTGGCTGCCCGACAGCAGCGGCTTCGCGTATACACAGATGGCACCTGAAGACCAGCGCACGGATGGCGATCCGATCCAGGACATGCGCCTGCGCTTCCATCGGCTCGGCACGCCGGTGGCGCAGGATCCGACCCTGCTGCGCGCCGGCACGGGCGAAGGCGTCAATGCCTCGTTCGCGATTCCCTCAAATCGCTTTCCGCAAATCGACTTTCCCGCCGGATCGCGCTGGGCCATCGCCGCGGCGACAGGCGCGCAGCCGGAAACGCGCTATTGCGTCGCGCCGCAGGCCGAGGCGATCAAGCCGGGCGTGAGCTGGCGTTGCATCGCCGAACTGGACGACAAGGTGGAAGAGGCGGCCATCCATGGCGACATGCTTTACCTCGTCTCCGCGCGCAAACATTCCAACGGCGAGGTGCTCGCCATCGATCTCTCGAAACCGGATGCGTCGCTGGCGCAGGCGCGCTCGATCCTGCCGCTGGAAGACGACGAGATTGTCGTCGGCCTCAGCCTGTTCGATACGCAGAAAGTCGCCACCGCGCGCGATGCCCTGTACGTCAAGGTGACCCGGAACGGCATCGACAGCGTCCGCCGCATCGATTACCGCAGCGGCAGGATCGATAGCGTCTCGATGCCACTGACCGGCGCCGCCTCGCTGTTCCATGCCGACAACGACGAGGATGGCTTCCTGCTGGCCTTGCGCGGCTGGACCACGCCGGCCAAGGCCTGGCGCTACGACAGCAAGGACCGGTCCATGCACACGCTCGGCCAGGACCAGACCAGCCCGGCCGACTACAGCATGATCCAGATCAGCGAGACTGAAGTGACCAGCCAGGACGGCACGCGCGTGCCGCTGACCGTCCTGCACCGCAAGGACGCCGTGCTCGACGGCAACCATCGCGCCATCCTGTGGGGTTACGGCAGCTACGGCTTGTCGCAGGTGCCGGTGTTCAATCCGATCCGGCTCGAATGGGTCAAGCACGGCAACATCTTTGCCTATGCGCACGTGCGCGGCGGCGGCGAGAAGGGCGAGGCCTGGCACCAGGCCGGCAAGGGACCGAACAAGCACAAGGGCGTGGAGGATTTCATCGCCAGCGTGGAAGCGCTGGGCAAGCTCGGCTACAGCCGCCCCGAACGCACCGGCCTCATTTCCGGCAGCGCCGGCGGCCTGCTGATCGGCGGTGCGCTGGCCAACTACCCCAAGGCGTTCGGCGCGGCGGTAGTCCGTGTCGCCATGCTCAACCCGGTGCGCCTGATGCAGGCGCCCAACGGCGCCAACCAGGTCGGCGAGATGGGCGACCCGCGCAAGGCCGCGGATTTCCCCTTTATCCTGGCCATGGATCCGTACCAGAACCTCAAGCCGAAGACCGCCTATCCGTCGGTGATGCTGGACGTAGGCCTCAACGACAGCCGCGTCGCGCCGTGGGAGAGCGGCAAGTTCGCCGCGAAGCTGCGCGCTTCCAACACCAGCGGCAAGCCGGTCTGGATCCGCACCAATGCCAACGGGGGGCATGGCATCCAGGTGTCGCTCGGTGCGGAAGCGACCGAGTTCGCGGATATCTACGCGTTCCTCGACGCGCAGCTGCCTACGCGCTGAGCGTCTCCTGCGCCGGAGGCTTCGATCCGGGGCCTTCGGCGGTGACGCCCAGCTGCCGGCGTACTTCCTCGTAGATCGCGGCCGCCACGCGCGGATCGCTGCCCATGTTCGCCAGCTCTTCTTTCGACACCCAGTCGACCGAGGCGCGATAGGCATCCTTCTGCTGCTTCATCCGGCGGCGTTGCGCCTCCAGTTCTTCCGCGCTGCCCAGCATCCTGACGCGCAACTGCGGCTCGGCTTCCAGGCGGCTGCGCAGGCGCACCATGTGCCGGTCCATCACCACCTGCGTGAGCGTGCCGTACGGATGGAATTCGTTGTCGATGGTGGGCGGCGATCCAATCTTGCTTGCCGCTTGCGCATTGCTGGTGACGATGAAGTGCCCGTTGCCAAGCTCCGTGGTGTAGCCGACACAGTGCCTGGTCTTCAACGTACGCAGGAAGAACCGCGGCGCGTCGATCCAGCGCCCGTTGCCCAGTCCGCGCAGCAGCATGCGCCACAGGCGATCCATGCGCGGCCTGACCTGGTAGTAGTCCGCCACCACCGCGCCGTGCGCGGAGACCATGCTGCGGATATAGGTGCGCGCCAGTATCGTGGTGGGCGAATGGGAAACCTCGGCGATCTCGACATCGCACAGATGCCGGAAAGCCTTCGCTTCGTGCCGTGCCTGGAATTCGCGATACGCACGCAGATCCAGATGCCGGAACTGCGCTTCGTCGACGGGCAGGTAAGTGAACTCGCCGCCGTACATGGATTGCATGCTGGCGATGATGCGCTGCGCCGCCTGCCGGATCGATTCGTTCATGAGCCCCCTCCCCTGACGAACGATGGGTGGATGCGATATCCACCGCGAAAGCAGCGCGAGGATATCGCATCGGGGACTGGCTATTTATCGCTGAAAAATAGCTTGCTTGAAGCTGTCGAACATCAACCCATCGACAGCAAGATCGCCACGCAGGCAACGGCATTGTTTGCCGCGTGCAGGGCGATCGACGCACCCAGGCCGCGCGTGCGGCGCACCAGCCATCCCGCCAGCAAGCCAATCGCCAGGTAGAACACGAAATGCTGCGCATCGAAATGCAGCACGGCGAACAGCAGCGCCTGCCACGCGTTCGCCCACCCGAAGCTGATGTGCCTGGCCAGCCCGCCGAGGATGAAGCCGCGAAACACCAGCTCCTCGTAGAGCGGCACCAGCACGGCAATCAGCGCGAGTGCCAGCGCAGGACCGCCGACATGATGGGCGGCGAGGATCAGCGTCGCGACCACGCGGTCGTGCGAGTTGACTTGCGCGGGCGCCGCGGTATGCGGCGCATGCGCCAGCGCCCATACCACCAGGATCTTCAGCACCGACCACACCAGCACCGTGACGACAGCGGCCTTCAGGCCCTGATCGCCGGCCCAGGCGCGCCACGGAAGGCGCCACGCCACGCAGGCCAGCAGCGCGGCGCCGGCCAGGACGGTCGCCAGGTACAGGGTGAATACCGTGGCCTGTTCGCCGGCGAGCATGGAGCGCGCGCCCTCCAGCGCCGGCAGGCTGTCCCCTGCCCACAGCATCGGCACCGCCGCGCTCGCCACCAGGAACGCGCCCAGGCCCCACCACATGTGGCGCAGGCCGATCGGCTCGAACAGCGACAGCGTCGGCTTGTTGAGCCGGGCCCGCACCGTGCCCCGATAGTGCGCGGGAAACGCGAGCAAGCCCGGCATGCATGCCAGGAACAACAACGTGGCCAGGAGAGCCAGCGCCAGCGGCGCCAGCGAGATGGAGAACAGCTGGCGCGGATCGCCGGTCAGCCATTTGCCGTAGGCCACCAGCAGCGGCATGGTGATGCCGGTCTTGCCGAACCATTCGTGCAGCGCCGTTTCCGCTGCCTTGCCATCCTTGCGCGCCGCGGCGATCTCCATGCGCAGCTTGAACTGCTCCGGGTTCTGGTAGGCCGGCTGGACTTTGATATGGCTCAGTGCATCGGCAGCTTCCGCCGGCATGCCCGCCAGCAGATACACGCGCGCCTTCAGCCAGGCATCGATCGGCGCCTTGGCCTGTTCGGCGCGGCGCAGTTCGGCCAGTGCGGCCGCTGGACTGAGTTTGTCCGCGGCAAGGCGTACGCGCTGCGTTTCAAGCCAGGAACGCTCCGCCGGCGGCGGCGCGCTGGCGAGCATCGCTTCCGCATCGGCCTGGTGGCCGGTATCGCAGAGATAACGCAAGGCCGTCACCAGCTGGTCGCTGCCCGGATCCAGCCGCACCGCGGCGAGCGCTTCCTCGCCGGCAAGCTTGGTCTGCTTGGCCGCCGTATGGCCGCGGGCCAGCACGGCATGCAAGCGGGCGCGCTGCTTGGGAGTCCAGCGATCGCTCGCCGGCAGCAGACCGTTGGCGAATTCCAGGCTTTCCTTGCCGTAACGATGCTCGGCCACGTAGAGGTTGGCTTCGGCATCGCCCTGGAAACGGTCAGCCAATTGCTTCTGGCAAGCCTGGTAGTCGTTCTGGGCGTCCTCCGCCCAGGTGACTTCTTCGCTGTCGGCAAACATGGCGACGAAATCGCAGCGAGCGATCACCAGCGCCACGTCAGCCGGGTGTGCGGTCTCCTCGCGCGCATAGGCGCCAAGCAGCTTCACATAGGCAAGCTGTTGCCGGTCCGACACCTGCTCGAATGCGCGCGATGGCGTGCGCAGCACCTCGGCCGCAATGGATACATCGTCATTCGCCGCGCAGGGCAAGGCGGCGGCCAGACAGGCCGCCGCCAGCCAGGCGCGCACACGGCGCGCCGCGATCATTCCGCCAGCCCGCCCCCCGCAGGAAGCGCATTCGCCTCCTCGGCCTTGAAGCGGTGATAGGCAAAGGTGCCGCGCACGCCGCTGATGAAACACAGCAGCAGGATCACCGCCAGGAAGATGCCGAAGCGCATGCTCTGCGGCTGGGTGATCACCTGGAACACCTTCTCGATCCCGAACAGCACCAGGCCCGCGATGGCGAAGCCCTTGGAACGCGCATGAATGCGCCATGCAATGATGGCGAACAGCACGGCGTCGACATACGCCGACGGGCGAATGCCCATCACGCCGGTCGAGGCAAAGACGCTGATGGTTGCCATGATGGCGGTGACGGCGGCGCAGAACACCGCCGCCCACATGCCCTGGTTCGATGCCTGCTCCGCATCGGCGATATTGCCGAACGTCGGCCAGTACCAACGTGCCGGCTCGCTACGCTTAGCCACGTGTTTTCCCCTGTGATACGGCCCCCCTGGCCGCCGGCGCACGTTAGCACGGGGAATCGGCGTGCGCATGCCATCCGCGGCCATGCGGCCGCGGATGGCCCCGGGCAGGTCAACGGACGCGCGTGAAGTAGTGCGTACGCATGATCGGCACGCCGTGGTCGCCGAAGTACACGGCGGTTTCGACCAGGGATTTGCCATCCGGGGCGGCCGTGTAGATGCGCGTCGATCCGGGCACGCCACCCTTGCTGAGCGCCATGATCAGCACGTTGGCGCCCGGGCTCTGCAGCGCGACGGTATCGGCCTCCATGCCGCCCTTGATCGGCGCGGCCGAACCATCGAGCGCGGCCGTGGACACCGAGTGCATCTGCACGCCGCCGGCATCGACGATGTCGACCTCGGTCTTCCACTTGCCCTCGCCCGCATCGGCGAAGGTGAAGGTGACACTCTTCGGACGTGCCGCCGGCGGCATGGTCAGGCGCGCGGTATCGACGGCCCAGGTGCCGAGCAAGGGGGACGCGCCAGATGGCGCCGCCATGGCGGGCGCACCCTGGATCAGGCCACAAAGCAACACAGCAGCGCAGAACGCTTTCATGGGGACACTCCGTGGGGTGGGTGCCGGCAGCGTACGGCAAAAACCCTCGCGCTGAAGGCTCAGTGGCTTGCCTCGCCGATGTCCTCTACATAGACCAGCTCGCACGCGCCGTTGCCGGTGTCGTCCCGCGACATCGAGGTATGCCATTGCCAACCATCCGGCCGGCTGGCATCGACCAGGAAGCCGCGCAGATGGATCACTTCCCCGGGCCGCACGCGATCCAGCGCGCGATGCACCGCGTCGTCCGCGGGAATCATGTGCATGTTGGCGCTGGAGGTTTCGATGTCGCGGCGAGGGATCGGGAAATCGTCGACGTGCCAGTAGTAGAAGCGATTGGCCTGGCTGATCGAGATCTTGTCCAGCACGGCGCTGTCGGACATCGGCCCCCAGCCCAGCGCGAGATCCACCGGGACAAGCGAGGCGCCGGCATCGAAGCGGTAGTCCTCGCGCGAGAGCACGCGCGCGGTCAGCTCGAAGCGGGCGCGGGTGACGAGGGTGACCTGGCCCAGTTGCAGGCGGGTGCCGCCGGCGATGTCTTCCTGCATGGGTGCGCCGGTGACCAGCACGCCGGCGGCGGGCGGGGGCGGGCGCTGCCGCCACTTGTGCAGGACGACCAGGCCGACCAGCACCGCTATCAGTATGAAAACCCACTTGCGCATGGATCGCCCCCCCAAAGGCGAAATTTTTCCTATACCGGCGTAGGTTGGGGTGAGCCATAGGCGAACCCCAACAGCACCACCTTCATGCGCCCCGCATCGTTGGGGTTCGCCTATGGCTCACCCCAACCTACGAGTCGGTGCTTTATGACGCCCGCGGTAGCTTACCGCGCGCCATCTGCTCGATCATCCGCCCGAACTCGACCGCCGCCGGCGTCTTTCCCCCGGCGCTCCAGATCAGCGTGAAATCCACCTTGGACAGCGATGGCAGGCCGTACTGGCCGTCGACGATCTTCATGCCGGGCTCCACGTCGTCGCGCGCCAGCACGGTGATCGCCAGGCCCGCAAGTATGGCGGCGCGGATGCCCTGCTGGCTCTGCGAAGTGAACACCACGTGCCACGGCACGTCTTTTCCTTCCAGTGAAGCAATACCGACCTGGCGGTTGATGCATGGCGAGGGGAAGAACGCGAACGGCAGCGATGCGTCCGCCGGCACATCGAAGGTTTCCGCGGCAACCCACACGAACTGCGTGCGACGCAGCGGCGTACCCTCCTTGTCAGCCGGCGCCGTCATCACCACGGCCAGGTCCAGTTCGCCGGCCTTGATCATTGGCATCAGGTCCAGGTTCATGCCGACGCTGACATCGAGCCGTACCGAGGGAAACGCGCGGCCGAACTGGCACAGCAAGCTGGGCAGGCGATCGCCGAGGAAATTCTCCAGCACGCCGAAGCGCACCACGCCGGAAATCGGCGACGGGCGGAAGCGCCGCGCCATGGTGTCCAGCGTGTCGAGGATCTTCTGCGCGTATTGCAGGAACTCCTCGCCGTCTTCCGTCAGCGTCAGCGCACGCGTGGTGCGATAGAGCAGCTGCCGACCCACCTGCTCTTCCAGGCGGCGGATCTGATGGCTGATCGCCGATTGCGTGAGGTTGAGGCGCTGCGCGGCACGGGTGAAACCGCCAGCGTCTTTGACGGCGACGAAGGCGCGCAGCAGGGCGGGGTCGAAGTCCATGGGATTAATGACGCCCTTTAATGGGGGCTACAAAAATAAATCATTTCCGTCATGGATGGCGTGTGCCGAGAATAGAGACAGCAACCTTCGCGCGGCAGCCCGAACCGGCGCGCCCCGCCCTCTTTCCCTGCGATACATGCATCGCGCGGCGTCCGCGTGCGGCCAGCGTCTGCTCCGCCATGCCCTCGCCCATTCGACCCGGAGCTATCCCGTGCCTCTCTCCACCGCTCATCGAAATGGTGTCGCCGCGGTCGCGATCTGCCTCGCTGCGCTGATGTTCGGGCTGGAGATCTCCAGCGTCCCCGCCGCCCTGCCCACGCTGGAGCAACAGCTGCATGCCGGCTTCAGCGGCGCGCAGTGGATCATGAATGCCTACACCATCGCCTGCACCACCGTGCTGATGGCCTCCGGCACCCTGGCCGACCGCTACGGACGCAAGCGCCTGCTGCTGCTCAGCGTGCTCGCGTTCGGCATCACCTCGCTGGCCTGCGGACTGGCGCGCGACGCATCGGCGCTGATCGCCGCGCGCTTCCTGCAGGGCATGAGCGGCGGCGCGATGGTGATCTGCCAGATTGCCGCCTTGTCGCACCAGTTCCAGCAAGGGCCGGCGCGCAGCCGCGCCTTTGCGGCCTGGGGCACCATCTTCGGTGTCGGCCTGGGTTTCGGGCCGATGATCGGCAGCGCCATCGCCGTGCTGCTCGATTGGACCTGGGTGTTCCTGATCCAGGTGCCGCTGGCGCTGGTCACGCTGGGCTTGATCGCGTGGAGCGTGGACGAGTCGCGCGATCCGCAAGCCAGGCAGCTGGATGTCGCGGGCATCGTATCGATGTCGCTGGCCGTATTCGGCTTGACGTTCTTCATCACGCAGGGGCCGTCGCTGGGGCTGCGCCATCCGCTGGCGCTCACTGCCCTGATGGGCTCGGTCGCCAGCTTCATTGCCTTCGTATACGTGGAAAAGCACCGCGCGCATCCGATGTTCGACTTCTCGGTATTGCGCATCCGCCCGTTCTCCGGCGCGCTCTACGGCTCGATGGGCATGAACTTCAGCTTCTGGCCGTTCATGATTTACCTGCCGATCTATTTCCAGTCGGTGCTGGGCTACGGCGTCGTTGCCTCGGGCGCTGCGCTGCTCGCCTACACCTTGCCTACCCTGGTGGTGCCTCCGCTGGCCGAACGACTGACCGTGCGTTATCAGCCGCGCGTGGTGATTCCAGCCGGGTTGTTCACCATCGGACTCGGTTTCTTCGTCATGCAGCTGCACGGTGCGCTCGGCTTGCCGGCGCTGCTGGCAGGTTGCGCACTGGCAGGCATCGGCCTGGGCATGACCAACACGCCGGTGACGAATACGACGACCGCTTCGGTGCCCACGGCGCGCGCCGGCATGGCGTCTGGCATCGACATGAGTGCGCGGCTGATTACGCTGGCCATCAACATCGCCTTGATGGGGTTCCTGTTGATCGAAGGCATTCTTGCGCACCTGGAACACGCCGGCCCGGGTGCCGCGGATGCGGTGTCGTTGCGCAACCTCGCCAACCGGATCGCCGCCGGCAATCTTTCCGCCCACGACACGCTCGCGCACGATGCACTCGTGCACGGCTTTCATTGGGTGATGCTCTACGGCGGTATCGGCGCATGGCTACTGGCGGCAGCCAGCTTCGTCACTTTCGGTTCGAGTCGAAAGGAACTTGCCGCGCCGAAATGCTGCGCGACGGATGCCGGCAGCGCCTGACGCTAAGGCGCCCCGCGCTTCGCACCGAAGATGCCAATGGCGGCGCCCAGGATGATGCCAAGCGCAATGCCCACCGCGAGATTGCCCAGGGCCACGCCCAGCGCCGTCCCGATGGCGACACCTACGGCAAGACCGATGCCGACCGTCTTGCGTTGTTTGCTATTGCTCTCATCTGACATGACGGTCTCCTCTGCGGATCACGCGTTTCCGATCAAACGAACAAGGCGCTGGAAGAACGCCTGGGCTCGCATCGGCCATGAAGACGCACCCACTTATCGAATCGCCGGCGTCAACGCCTTCGCCGCCTCGGCGGCGATCTCATCCTGCACCTTCAACTTGTCGCCTGCCGAGCGATCGTAAGTTGCCGACCACACCACGAAGCCATCGCCCGCGCGCACCAGCCGCGCTGCCACGCGCATGGTCTCGCCGGATTTGCGCACGCTGCCGTCGAGCACATAGGCCACGCCGAGCGACTTGGCAATCTCGGCTACCGGCACCTGCTTGTCCTTGTAATAGAACGAGGAGGTCGGCGCGGATACCTGCATGCCGGGGAACGTGCTCAGCTTGTCGATCAGTTCCTCGGTCATGCCGTCGGCAAACGGCTCCTCGCTCATCTTGTCGGTGAGGTCGAGGAAGGGCAGCACGGCGACGGTGCGGGCGGCAGGCGCAGCGGCCGGGTGGTCGCGCAGCAGCCAATAGGACGAGACCGCACCGCACAGCAGCAGCACGACGCCGAGCGCCAGCGCGGCGCCCAGCAAGGCGCCCCGGCCTTGCCTGGGAAGCTTGATCGGTTCCGGCTTTGCCGCCGCGGAGACGGGAGCCGGTGCGGCGGGCTTGGTCGAGGACGTCTGCACGGTCGCGATCAGGCGATACCCCCGCCGCGGCACCGTGGCGATATAGCTGGGCTGCTTCGGATCGTCCCCCAGCAAGCGGCGCAGCGAGGTCACCGCCTGGTAGACCGAATCGGGCGTGACGATAACGCCGGCCCACGCCTCATTGAGCAGTTCGTCGATGCTGACCACCTCGCCGGCACGATCGGCCAGGCACAGCAGCAGGCGCATGCTGCGGGCCTCCAGCCGCTGGGTGGTGCCGTCGCGGGAAATCTGGTCGGCGACCGGGTCGACCATCCAGTCGCCGATACGCAAGGTGCCCCGCGTCGGGCGCTCGGGGTCGGACGGCATGTAACTCACTGTTTATCGCCACCTGGGGAAAGCCGCCGGATAGTCGCACCAACGTTTGCGGGCCACAACCGAACGCGCCCAGGCCCAGCTTCAGAAGTCTTCAGGCCATTTCAGAAGCTTTTTCAGGACTTCCCCGCGGCCGCCGGCGATGGTGCCGGGGCACGCCGCCGCCGATCCGCCGCGGCCTGCGCCCAACCCAGACCTGGAGCCACCCACATGATCCGCCGATCCGCCTTCGCCCTTGCGCTCGCCCTTGCCACCTGCCCGCTCTGGGCCATGACCTACACGCTGGAACCCAATCACTCGATGGGCACCGTCCGCTGGGGCCATCTGGACTTCGCCTACCCCACCGCGCAGTTCACCCGTGTCGAAGGCACATTGGAGTTCGACCCGGCCGAGCCGACCAAAGCCTCGGTCATGGTCACCATCCCGCTGGCCTACCTCAGCAGCGGCATTCCCGACCTGGACGAGGATCTGCGCTCTCCCGCCTTCTTCGACCTGGCTCGCTTCCCCCATGCCACCTTCAAGAGCACGCGGGTCGAGACCATCGGGATGGCCAACCAGCTCAAGGTGACGGGCAACCTCACCGTGCGTGGCGTGACCAGGCCGGTCACGCTGGACGTGACGATCAACAAGATCGGCGAGAACCCGCGGCTGAAGTTGCCCGCGGTGGGCTTCGAAGCGATGGCCAGGCTCAAGCGCTCCGACTTCGGCCTGGGCAAGTTCGTGCCGCAGGTAAGCGACGAGGTGACGCTGCATATCACTACGCAGGCGGATGAGGTGAAGGGGTATGCGGCGTATCTGAAGAAGGATGCGGAGGAAGAAGCGGCGGCGAAGGCGAAATAATCAGTTCGCCATCCTGGCACCAACTCGTCATCCCGGCGCAGGCCGGGATCCAGTGGCGATGTGCAGCACGAAGGCCTCAACGCAAAAGCGTTGGTGTCGTGCAGTGACCATCGAACGGTGACGCTACTGGATCCCGGCCTGCGCCGGGATGACGAGCCATGGGTGCATGACGCCCTGTGGGTGCATGGTGCCTACGGATGGTGACGAGCCATGGGTGCGTGACGAGCTATGGGTGCGTGGCGGCGGCCGGATCGATCGGCGTCATGGCGTTGACGACGTCCTCGAACGCCTGCGCATAATTCTTCACGTTCTCGCCGTAGCCGGAAATGCCGCCGTTGTACAACTTCGCGAAGGCATCGTAGTCGCCGTTGTTGAGATCCTTCTTCATCTTTGGCGTTGCACCGATGAGTTGCGTCATCGATGCAAACTGGTTGTACGCATTGTCCTTCAGCGATTGGTACATCGCGTCGGCGGACGCATAGCCCACCTTGTCGTGATTGAAACCCATCACCTGTCCGGGGCCCATCGAGATGGACGCAGCGGCGGCTTCGGGATCCATGCCATAGGCGTAGTTGAACGCATCCCAGTTGATGTCCTGGTCCTTGGCGGTGCCGGTGGGATGCAGCGAATGCCAGTCGTCCGGATCGCCGGTGGCGTTGAACTTCTGTCCCTTGTAGCTGATGGCATGGTTGTAGGTGAAATGCTGATCGAATTCCGCCTGCTGCGCGGGATCGATGAAGCCGGCGAACTTGTGCGCCTCGAAACGGATCGTCATGCGCGCATTGGGATCGATCGTGCCACCCGTCTCCTGGGTGATGATGCCCAGCACGTCCTTGACCTTGATGCCGGCCGCATTGGCCAGGCCTTCGATGGCCAAGCCGTATTTGTTGTAGGTCTCGGCCGCGGTGAGCTGCACGCCGGTCAGCTTGCTGGTATCGATGGTGCCGATGCTGCCCGGGCCGGATTCGATCGACGGCGGCGTCGTCAGCATGGCCTGCAGCGCCAGCGACGACAGGTTGGCCTGGCGCAGGTCGGTGGCCTCGATGGCGTAATCCTTGGCGATCGACTCGATCGTCTCGCCGGGCATCACCGTGTGTTCCATCACCATGCGCGGATTGGCCGCCGGGATGTCGAGACTGACGCCAGCCCAGGGCTGTACGTCTTTCACCGCATCCTGCAGCTCGGGCAGCGAGCTGGTGAAGTCGAAGCTGCCCGAGGCCGCCTGCAGCAGGTCCGGATTGGCGGCGCGGATGGCATTGGCATCGATGTTGTAGCGCGCGGCCAGCGAGTCGACCGTTTCGCCGGGCGCCACCGCGTGGGTGAAATCCAATCCTGCGGTGGCGGAGGGGATGGAAAGGGTGGTGCCCGCGACGGCATCCGGCTGCGGCGAGCCGCCGTAAGGCGTCGCCCCCTGGCTGTTGAACGACTGGGTCGCGGAGTTCTGGCTGTCGCTGCCGCCAACGCTGCTGGTCGAGGTCATCGGAGTCGCTCCCTGCCGAAGGCTATGCTCGATAGACCCCGAATCTAGTGCGATTCGGCCGGGAAATTTACTAGGGTGTTCCCTAGCCCCGGGGCCGGCAATAAAAAAGGACGGAGGCGGCCATATCTCCCTGGCCACCGCCGTCCCCTGTTCGGTGCATATCTGGTGGAGCTAGCTGACTGCCCACATGGATGGATCGATCATGTAGGACGTATCCGGCCGAATACCCATGCGCTTCAGGACGGATATCAGTTGATCGCGCGCCCGCACTTGCCGGTCGCCATCCAGCGGGTCCCATGCGGAACGGATATCGCTGTCGTTGGTCATCAGCACGATCGCGTTGCCACGCCCCGCCTTGACCACGGTCATGCCGCGATCCTGGTTAATTACCGGCTGACCGGCTTCAGTCCAGCCCATCAGAGCGCAGACCTGGTACATGGCTTGCGGGTAAGGCAGTTTGTCGGCCATGGAATTCCCCTGCTTATCGAGGATTGAAGTCTAAAGATCCGGCAGGGAGACGGCTTGACGCTCCGTCTCATTCGTTGGCTATCTGCCATCGCCGGACTTCAGCGCGCCGCCATCCCGGACAAGCCAGGCTCTTGCACTAGCAGATGCTGCCGAACACAAGGATCATGACGCGATGAATGCAGCACCCTCGCAAGATCTCACCGCCAGGCAGGCGCTGGAGCGCATGCTCGAGCTGATCCGCGGCATCCACGGCATTACCGATGTGACGCCGGAACTGCTGCAACGGACGATGGGCAAGGACGTGCGCCGGATCGAGGAAGGGCACTTCGGCTTCGGCCAGCGCCTGCCGGGGAACTGGGCGTTCAGTGTGGAGCGCTATCTCCTGCAGCCGCATGATGCCCCGCAACTGGAGCTCGGCTTTGACCCCATCCCGAATACCGAGGCTGCCGCCGTAACAGCCTGCGAACCGGACTACGCCGCTTTCAGTTCCTCGTTGGAGGGCATGGGCTTCGCGCGCCATTCCGCCTACGGCGAACACGGGCGGTGGCTGTACGACGCCTTCGACAAGCCGGGCATCCATGTCGAAGTGCACCCCATGCTTGCCCGGGCCAAAGATGACGCCGATGCACAGGGTACGCGCTGCGTGCAACGGGTATTGCTGCGATAAGAAGACCAAGCACTCAACTTTCCCCCATACCCGCCGATACCACCAGCATCACGGAGTAACCGGCTCCGTATCTCGGAGCGACACATGCTGGTCCTGGTTGGCGCCGTCGTGGTGCTTGGATGCGTTATCGGCGGTTTCCTGCTGTCCCACGGCCAGATGGCCGCGCTGTGGCAGCCCTATGAGTTATTGATCATCGGTGGCGGCGCGCTGGGCGCCTTCCTCTCGGCGAATCCGGTCAAGGTGGTGAAGGGCGCGTTGCGCGATGCCATCGGCCTGCTTAAGGGGCCCAAGTACCACAAGCAGGATTATGTCGATCTGCTGTCGATGCTCTACGACCTGTTCAGCCTGATGCGCAAGGAGGGCCTGCTCAGCGTGGAACAGCATGTGGAGGATCCGCAGTCCAGCTCGCTGTTCTGCGCCTATCCGCGCCTGCTGCGCGAGCACCACCTGATCGAGTTCACCACCGACTGCCTGCGTCTGATGGTGGGCGGCAGCATGAATCCGCATGAGCTGGAGCAGCTGCTGGAAGTGGAGTTGGATGCGCATCACCACGAGGCCATGGCACCCGCGCTGGCGGTGACCAAGATGGCCGATGCGCTGCCCGGCTTCGGCATCGTCGCCGCCGTGCTCGGCATCGTCACCACCATGTCGCAACTCGACGGCGATACCTCGCGCATCGGCATGCATATCGCCGGCGCGCTGGTCGGCACCTTCCTCGGCATCCTGCTCTGCTACGGCTTCGTCGGCCCGCTGGGTGCGGCGATGGAGAACCGGGTGCAGGAGGACGGCAAGGCCTTCGAGTGCGTGAAGATCGCCTTGCTGGCCAACCTGCGCGGCTACAACCCGAAGGTATCGGTGGAGTTCGCGCGCAAGTCGCTGTCGACCAACGCGCGCCCGGGTTTCCAGGATCTGGAAGATCACCTCAAGGCGCCGCGCGCGAAGGCCACCGCATGAGCGAGCAGGGCCAGCTGCCGCCCATCGTGGTGCGGCGGGTGAAGAAGCGCGGCCACGGCGGGCATCACGGCGGCGCCTGGAAGGTGGCCTATGCCGACTTTGTCACGGCGATGATGGCGTTCTTCCTGGTCATGTGGTTGATCGGCGCCGGCACGCGCGAGCAGCGCGCGGCCATCTCCGAGTATTTCAAGAACCCGAGCATGACGCAGGGCACGGCCACCATGGCTCCGCCGGGCCAGACCGGGCCAGGCGGCGCGAGCACCAGCATGATCAAGCTCGGCGGCGCGAAGGATTTGTCACGCTCTCCTGGCGGCAAGAGCCAGGGCGGCGCGACGGCCAGCGTGGACCCTAAGGAAATCGAGAAGGAGGCGCGCCGGCAGGAGCGCGCGCGGCTGGAAGAGCTGATGCAGCAGTTGCAAGCGGCGATCCAGAGCAGCCAGGCGCTGGCGCCGTTCAAGGACCAGTTGCTACTGGATATCACGCCGGAAGGCTTGCGCATCCAGATCGTGGACAAGCAGAACCGGCCGATGTTCGACCTGGGAAGTGCGCGCTTGCGGCCGTATACCGCGACGATCCTGGAAGAGCTGTCCGGCTTTATCAATCGGGTACCGAACCGGATCAGCCTGTCGGGGCATACCGACGATGCGCCGTATACCAGCGACCATCATTACGGCAACTGGGAGTTGTCGGCGGATCGCGCGAATGCGGCACGGCGGGCATTGCTCGATGGCGGGCTGGCCGAGGACAAGATTGCACGCGTCGTGGGGTTGGCGGCATCGGTGCCGTTTGACCGCGCCAATCCCGGCGATCCGATCAACCGGCGGATCAGCATCATCGTGATGAATAAGCAGGCGGAGGCGTCGTCGTTGTCGCAGGAGGCCGGGCCTGTCGTCGCCATCTCGAAGGAAGCTACGCTTCCCTCCGTGGCGCCTCTCGTTCTTGCTCCGCCATCGGCTCCCTAGCCCTCCCGCACTTGGCCGCCACATCGATGCGTTGTAGCGTCACGGCCCCACGTGTCGGAGTCGCATCATGCTCTCCCGCTCGCACCTGCTTCTCGGCCTGCTGCTTCCTGGAATTCTGCTGGGCCCAACCGCATTCGCCGCATCAGCAACCGATACCGCCCCCGCAACGGGCTCGCGCGTCTCTCAACTGCTCGCCAGGCTCGACCAGGTCAAACGCATCGGCCCCGTGGCCATCTCGCCCGATGGTTTGCACGTAGCCTGGCTGCTGCAAGGCAAGCAGCCGACGATCCAGCTGACCGATATCGCCGGCCACCACGCGCAGGCACTGAACACGGGCACGGAACTCGCCGGCTGCGCCAAGCGCGACATTGCCTGGGCGCCCGACTCGCAGGGAATTGCCTTCATTGCGGACTGCGGTCATGACCTGACCAACACCCAGGCGGTGCACAACGATATCTATCTCGTCGGCATCGACAACAAGACTGCGCCGCGCCGGCTGGCCGAGCTCTCCGGCTATGCGCGTGCCCTGGCCTGGACGAAGGACGGCAGATCGCTGGACTTCCTCTACGTGTCCGGCGCCACGCGCCTTGCCAACGCTGTCGCAGCAGGCAAGGCACGGGTGGGCGTGATCGGCGAAGGCGATCTCGAACTGCAGCGTGTCGGCAGCATCGACGTCGCCAGCGGCACGTTACGCACGCTGACGGCGGATACGCTGTACGTCTACGAATTCGAACGCTCGCCGGACGGCACGCAGATCGCCTATACCGCCGCGCCGCCGCCGGGCGACGGCAACTGGTGGGTGGCCAAGCTTTATGTGCAAGAGGCAAGCGTCAACATGGTGCAACGCGTGGTAGCCGATCCGGCCACCATGCAGGGCTCGCTGCACGGCCTGCAGATGGCGTTGCCGCGATGGTCGCCGGATGGCGCACGAATCGCTTTCATCGGTGGACTGATGAGCGACCAAGGTTCCAATGGCGGCGATCTCTACAGCGTGCCGGCCGCGGGTGGCGTGGTGAGCGACCTTACGCCCGGTACCGCGGTGACGCCGCGATGGTTCGCCTGGACAGCGCAGGACACGCTGCTGGTCAATCAGAACGTCAAGGGGCAGGTGCAACTTGCCGCCTATACCTTGAGCGGAGACCGCGCCAGCATACAGGCGCCCTACTTCAACCTGCCGGCGACCATCGGCACGGGCAGCTCCGCCCTTTCGCTGTCGCTTTCGGCCGATCACCAGCGCCTGGCATTTCAGCAGAGCACATTCGAACAAGCGCCGGAGGTGCATGCCGGCACGCTGGGCCACACGCCGCCGCCGGCGATCACTTCGCTCAACGCCGCGGTGAAGCCGGATTGGGGCAAGGCGGTATCGATGGAATGGACCAACGAGGGCCACCGTGTGCAGGGCTGGTTGATGTATCCGGCGAACTATGACCCGCACAAGACCTACCCGTTGATCGTCAACGTGCACGGCGGTCCGTCCTGGGACGTGCTGCCGTACTGGCCCGGCATGGAAGCGATGTACGCGGCCAGCGGCTACTTCCAGTTCATGCCCAACCCGCGCGGCAGTTTCGGGCAGGGCGAGGCCTTCGTGCAGGCCAATCGCAAGGACTTCGGCTATGGCGACCTGCGCGACATCCTTGCCGGCATCGATGCGGTGGAGAAGCAGGCGCCGGTGGACGATCGCCGTATCGGCATCGCCGGCGCCAGCTACGGCGGCTTCATGAGCATGTTCGCCCCCACCCAGACCCAGCGCTTCCACGCCGCGGTCGCCGCCGCCGGCGCGTCGGACTGGCAGAGCTATTACGGTGAGAACCGCATCGACCAGTGGCTGATTCCCTACTTCGGCGCCTCGCTATATGACGATCCCGCGCCCTATGCAAAGAGCTCCGCGATCAATTTCATCAAGCAGGCAAAGACTCCCACGCTGATCATGGTGGGCGAACGCGACGAGGAAGCCCCGCCGTCGCAATCGTTCGAGTACTGGCACGCGCTGAAGACCCTGGGAGTGCCGACGCAGCTGGTGGTGTATCCCGATGAGGGGCATGGCTTCGCCGACTCGAAGCATGTGCAGGATTATCTGGAACGGTCGATGGATTGGTTTGCGAAGTATCTGGCGGTGGGGAAATAGAACCCTTTCATCGAGCAGCGGTGACTTGCCGAAAGAGGTATTTCCCAAACCGGCTACTTGCCGGGATCACTCTCGGCACGCAGATCGATCCGATGCTTTGTTGCCTCATCTTCGAACACCGCTTCATCCAGGCGCCACTGCCCCATCGCCTCGATCGCCATGACGTAGACCGTGCCTTTGCCCTTAGGTCCTTCCACATCGAACGCCAGGCTGGCTCTTCCATCAGGGCCCGAGGTCTGCATGCTGCCCGTGGGAAAACCTGGCTTGATCGGCGTGCCCAGTATCCGGGTTGCCTCCGGATTCACCTGCACGGCGTTGAGGGCGAGTTTGTACGCATCGGAGTTCTTGAAGATCGTCGCCATGGTCCAGAACATGCCTCCGGAGAACAGCACGAAAAAGACCACGACAGCCGGGCCCCACATGGCCCACTTCCGTTGCGTACGCTTGAATGCCTCCACGCTTTCCCAGCGCTTGTTCCTCCATGCCCACGCGCTTCCCTTGACGCCAAGAATGAACCACATCGGGATATTGACGAACGGTACGAACATGAGGAACGCGATAAAGGTGTTGTTCCCCAGGCCCCAGATCCAGGTGAGCAGGAAGGCGCCCCAGTTCCAGTTGTCGATTTCCGGCGGCACGACTGCGTTGCGGCCGCCGCCTGATGTGTTTTCCATACTTGCCCCCGAGCGCTGGTTGACTGACGTTAAACGGAACGAGCACCGATACTTGGTATAGAACCGCTCAACCTGCCTCTGCGGAGACCTGAGCGGGTTTGTCACTCCGGATGATGGCGATGACGTGTCGCGCCTGAAACCAAACCTCCAGGCCAGGCTTCATCTCGTCGGTGCAACAGGGCTGATTGTCCAGCCCGTACACCTTCGCGGCAAGCTCCGGCCGTGTGCGCAGCCACTGGAACGTGCCGCCATGCTGGGCGCGGTGCAGGATCAGCATGATCAGCGAACGCTGCTCCCTCGCGCAGCCGGCCACGGCGCTCAGGTCCTTTTCCATGGCGATGAGACGAGAATTCGAAGATCAAGGGACGAACAGTCCCTCTTGCCATCATCAAAGACGGCCGCCTGCGCCTAAGCCTCGCTGCCTGGCCGAGCGGCAACGCCGGCCTGGGCAATCAAGCTGTCATGCGTGCAATGGGCGGGAATCCGGTCGTCCGGACCGATAAATTGCACCTCCAGGTAGAGATGCAGTCGCACCTGTAATCGCTCCAGCAGGCGTTTGCAGGCGGCGGCACTCATATCCTCCTCGCCGGTCAGCTTGCCGACCATGCGCATGAACCAACCTTCGTAAGCCTGGATATACAAGACCCACCGCGGCAGCTCGGCCGTGCCCGGCGGCGTGTCGCGGCAAAGCCAGATGGAGCGCGCGTGCTGGAAGAGCGGTTGAAGCTTCTCCTGCAGCAGTGCGAGTTCGGAGGCATGCATCCCGTGCGGGAAAAACCCTTCAAAAGCCGGCCGGCTTCCATCGCTGCCCGTCCATAAGCGGTCGGCGATCTGCCGATGGCGTTCCGCCGCCATCCCATCGCCCAGCCGCAGGTAAAGCTCGCAAAGCTGACGGTGAGCCTGATACGAAGAGGATGCGTCGTGGCCGATGCGATGCCATAGCGAAATCGCCCCATGAATATCGCCGCCTTGCTCCAGATCAAGGGCCTTGAGCTGGCGTAGGGCCCAGTCGTCGGGCGCCTCCTGCAAGCCCTGCGCAATGGCCTCGGCGCGAAGGGTTCCTGCCGGATCGAACTTCTCCGCCAACTGCGCCAGCTGCAACCAGTCGTGCTCGTCGAATACCTGTTGCTCGCGACGCTGCAGGAGCCTCAGGAATTTTTCGTGCTGCCGCGCCTGCCATTCTTTTGCATCCCGCCAGCCATCGGCCGCATGTCCACGCCAATCGGCGTCGAGCTGGGTGGCGATGCCGGAAGCCTCCCCTTTCAACCAATCCGTCGCCGCCGAGGTCCCGCCGAGGCGCCAGGGCAGACGATCCGGAAGCGGGGCGGCCGGATCCGCGCCTGTCGCCGCGATGCGCTCAGCGAGGACGGGATGCGTGCTGCGATTATCCGGTGGCTCGCAGAGACTCTCGTGCAGCCAGACCGCGGCCTGCGCATCATCGCGCGGCCCGCTGCTCGCCGGCTCCGTCAACAACTGCGCAAATGGCTGCGCCCGCGAGATGTCATCGCGACCTGCCTGCGCGAACGTGTCCGGCCAGAACTGCTCGGACAGGGCCTTTTGCCTCAATACCAGGACGACTTCCGTCGCGAAAGCGACATCGGCGCCGCACACCTGCATGGACTGGGCATCGGCCACGGCCTCGCAACGACGCGAGAACTCCAGGGTTTCACGCAGCATGCGCGGCACGTACCAGGACAGAAACAATCTGAGCGGCGCGGTGATCAGCCGATGATTGCGCTCATGCAAGGCGGCGAGTGCCGCCCAGCGTTGCCGGGCCATATAAGCCCAGCGGGCAAAATGGCCGTGCCGTCGGGAAATATGGGCGTATTCATGCGCAATGACGGCGGCGGCCTGCTCGCTCGTCAACAAGGCAAGCAGTGGCAAGCCGAGCACCAGGATGTGCCTTGACCGGCCCGCACGGGAGCCCGCCTGATAGATGGAGGCATTCAGTTCGGTATTGATATGGACGGCCGTGAAGGCCGGCGCGTCGCAGGCAAGCCGCAAGCGCTCCAACGCCCCGGCAAGCGCTGGAACTTTGTCGAGATCCAGCTCCATGCCGCTCGAGACCGATGCCGGCGGCGCCTTCGCATAGGCACGCAGAACCATCAGCCCGTAAATCACCCATGACAGCGAAGGCAAGGCAAGCAGCGCCAGCAGAAGCCACGAAGACACCAGCCATGCCAGCCAAAGAGGCGACGTGACCAGCACAACGCCGCAGACAAGCAGGCACAGATCGCCAAAGGCGAGCCAGACCAAGGCTCGCCACCTGCCTTCACGGGGAGGCTGGAGCATGGCGCCGCTCATTTCGGCGGAAGATGCTCGCTCGAGAGTTTCTTGCCGAGGAAGAAGGCACGCATTGCCCGCCCGGCCATCTGCCACCCCGTCGACCCATAGACCTGCGTCTCCATCCACTCCAGTGCGGAATGACTGGGGAAGAGTTCCTTGTAACGGTCAAACCACTGCATGGCGATGAATTCGCTTTGGGGAACTCCATCGCCATATTTATAGGCCAGCACGACCTCGCTATAGGCCTCGCCGGCGATGTGATCGTCATCGTGGGCGACCAGGGATTTCATATGGGCGACGGCCTGCTGCTTTCCCTCCGCCGTTCCATGCCGGCGGTCGATGCTCGCCAGTCTGATCATGGCCATGTCCACGCCGCCATGCATCGCCCCCACATACAGATCGCGGACGCGTTCGAAATTCTCGCGGACCGTCAGATCGAGCTTGTCGACATGTTCAAGACGCCAGGCGTAGTTGTACAGCGCAACCGGCTCGCCCTCCTCGACCGCCTGCAGGAGCCAACGATCCGCCTCGCTCCTGTCGAGCAGCGACGGATCGGCATCGGCCCGGATGCCCCCCGTGATGTCGTACATGCTTGCCGCGCCGGAGTACACGCGTCTTTCTGCAAAGGCGCGGGTGAGATAGGTCGCCTCCTTTTGAAATCCTCCATCCCATATCATTCGACAGGCGTGCATCGGCGTAAATGCGTCAGGCTCATAGAGCGGTTCGAGCTGCGCGACCCGGTCGATCAACTTCGTTGCAATGGCCGGATCGGCCTCGATTCCCCACATGCCGAACTGCCAGGCAAAAGCGGCCACCGTCAGAATGGTCGGCTCGTCGAAATGGCGGACGGCGGTTTGCAGAACGCTCGCATAAGCACCCTCGGTGTCTTCAAGGTGCGCGTCGCCGACATGCTTGATCAGCATCAAGTTGGTGAAATCCCGAAACGGACCATCAACGACCAGATAGGTCTCGGGCGGCTTGCAATATCGAATGGATTCGACATGGCGCTCATGCGCCAGTGTCGCGTCGGCAAGCGAGTAGTGGGTGAAATTGGCGTACTTCCCGAGCGACATGAAACGCAAGCCATCGGAAAGGTCCCGGGCAAGCCACTTCTTGAAGATTTTCTCCCTGGCGGCGATTTCGCGAACATCGCCCGGCTCCGGGTAATCGGGCAGCGTCAATGCATCATGCACGCCAGGCCACCTGACCGTATTGCGCTCCTGCTCATTGAGTGCAGAACACAAAGGACCCGTGGCAAATTTTTCGACCTCTCCATCGTCGCCGCCCCAACGTGGGCTCAGGTACTGGGCGTAGGCCGCCAGGATTTCGGTCCAGCGGGGCCTGAGCGAGAGGCAGTAACGCAGCCAGTAGTAGCCCGGATTTTGGGCATCCCCTTTCTGCAGGGGAGGAAGAGACGCAGGGAGCTTCGCCGTCAGCGTTCCTGGCGGCTTCAATCCATGTCTGGCAAGCCGGGCACAGGCCGCCTCGTATAGGTCGGGCTCGAATGCCTCGCGCTGCATGGTCTGTTCCATGGGCGACCCGCGAAACAGCGCATCGACAAAGTCCGGCTGGCCGAGATACTGGCTTATCTGCATCATGGTTTCGGCAGCAAGCGCCGGCCGCTCCGAGAGCGCCATGGCCTCCAACAGGTGCTCGGCCGCTGTCACGCAGGCCATGTGCGCCGCCAGCCACTGGTCTTCGCCAACCTCGGATGCCCAGCCCGCGGTCCGGATGTCGCAGGCCCGACGAAAATAATACTGACCGAGGATCTGCCTCGCATGGTAGGAGCCCGGGCAGGCTTCTCTCCAGGCATGAAGCCGTACCAGCCGCAGGCCCGCGTCGACGCTGGCATAGTCGAACAGACCGCCACCGGTGGCCAGGAACGTGTAGTGGTCATCTGGTGCGCCGGTCGATTGCCACCATGCCGCCTCCAGCGCCGCCATGGTGCGCTCGACCTCGTCAAAGCGTCCCTCAAGCATCGCCTTTCGCAATTGTTCCCGTTGCCGGAACCGGGCCCATTGAGGGGCATCGAGCGGCAAGGGTGGCGTGCTTGTGATGACCTGCATGGATAACTCCTTGAGTGGTATGCGGGTGGAGGCTGAAGCCTGCCGGCAACCATGCTGGCAGTGCCGATCATTATCAGGGATCGATTTGCCATGTGGCCGCTTCATGGCTGCCTATCGCGGCGGTGGCTGTCTGAACGCTCTGAGCTTCCATATACGGGGCCTGGCCGCAGGGCGCCCAGGCTATAGGCCTGCCCCTATCGCCGAAACGCGTGCCTGCGGTGAGGCGATCGACGTCAACCAGGTTCGGAACGGCGGTCGGCGCTTCAATTCGACGGCGGCAACGCGTCGAGCTGATCTTTATAGCTCTCGATCAGGGCGGGGTCGGCGTCATCGTGGTGCTTGGCGATGAACGTGGTCAGCGCTTCCCGATATTCCGCGATGAAAGCGCGGTTGCCCGGGCTGGCGGCAAACTGCGCCGCCGCCTTCTCGACGGGGCCACGATCCTCTCCGATCACATACCTGACCCCATAGGGTGAATGGTCTCGCATGATGACGAAATTGCGCGGCAACCCCGGAATATATCGGACCGCGAACGTCTCGCCCTGGGGCGGTATGAGGATCGCGTTGGTGATCGGATAGATGCTGGCGGACATCGTGTCGAACTGCGCCACCACGTCGCGACCGTCCGCAGTTTTCATCACCGCGTCATAATCCCAGACGTTCTGGTCATTCAGGGTCGAACTGGTTTCTTCCATGTGGGTGATGACCGCCGTCCCGTCCACGCCGAACGCCTCGAGAAACAAGGCATTGAAGATGTGCGCGGTGAAAACATTGACATGGGCATAGATGAAGAAGACCAGGAGCAGCGCATACCAGCCATTGTTCTTGCGCCATTTCGCCAGTACGCGCGCCAACAGCCACCCCACCAGAACGAGCACGGGCCACGACCAGAAGGGGTGATAGGTAAGGAAATACAGGATCGCTGACAGGATGACCATGAAAGTCCTTGTCGGGGGAAACTCCGTCGGCGCAGGTTACTACGGGTCCTGTGATTTCTTATAGGTGTCGGGCGCGTAGTTAAAGACTCCGACAAACCCCTCTATGGCTCTAAGCCTCCCCACGAAACCGCAACGCATTCAACACCAGCGAGAAAGCCGGTGACGGATGCCGGCGGCTGGGATAGTAGAGGTGAAACCCCGGAAACGGCGGACACCAATCCTGCAGCACCCGCACGAGCCGTCCTTCCTCGATATGCGGTGCGAATTCCTCTTCGGGTAAGAAAGCAATGCCCATCCCATCGAGTGCCGCCGCGACGATAAGGGGCGAGGTGTTGACTATTACCTGCCCTTCCACGCGCACCTCCAGCTCACGCCCCTTCCGCTCGAACTCCCAGACATAGAGGCCGCCGGCGCCTTGTCGCTGATTGATGCAACGGTGTTGCAGCAGATCGCGCGGCGTCTTTGGCGGCGGGTTCGCGGCAAAGTAGGCGGGCGAAGCGACGGCGGCCATACGCACCTTCGGTCCGATCGGCATGGCGATCATGTCCTTGTGCACCGCCTCGCCCAACCTCACGCCGGCATCGAAGCGATCCGCGACGATGTCACGCAGGCCGTAGCTCACATCGAACTCGACGTTGATGCCGGGATGCTCCCGCAGCACAGGCACCAGCTTGGGCCAGATCGTGGTGCGCAGCACATGATCGGCGCAGGTAATCCGCACCGTGCCGGTCGGTTCGCCGCGGATGGCGGACAACGCATCCAGTTCCGCCTCGATCTCCTCGAAGCGATGCCCGATGGCCTGCGCCAGGCGTTCGCCGGCCTCGGTCGGAGCGACGCTGCGCGTGGTTCGCGTCAGGAGGCGGATATCGAGGCGCTGTTCCAGCGCGCGGATAGTCTGGCTGAGCGCCGACTGGGTAACGCCCAGCACGGCGGCCGCACGCGTGAAGCTGCCCTCCCGCGCCACCGTGACGAAGGCGAGCAGATCGTTGAGGTTGCGCCTGGCCACGTCGGGGCTCCGGATCATTCATTAGCCTGACTAATATCCTCCATAAGATTTCATTAGATAGTCAAGGGCTTACGCACCCGCGAGAATGCCCTCCATGGAAGCGGCATGTGCGACGCCTGCAGGCCTTCGCCACCGCGCCCTCTCGGCAAGAGCGCCCCAGGGAACCGCATCGCCATGCGGCTCCCGCGCCGTCACGGCCATTCGCCCCAAGGAATCCCAGGTGAAAAAGCTCATCGCGTTATTCGCCCTGCTCATGGGCCCGTTCTCCGCATCAGGTGCAGACATGTCCAACCACGCCGACAACTTCTACAAGAGCGACCTCGTCGTCATCCAGAAGGTGACGTTTAAGAATCAGTATCAGATGACCGTCGCCGGCAACCTTTTCGTGCCGAAGACCCTGGACCGCAACCGCAAGCATGCCGCCATCGTGGTCGGCCATCCGATGGGCGCGGTGAAGGAACAGAGCGCGAACCTCTACGCCACGAAGATGGCCGAACAGGGCTTCGTGACGCTGTCCCTCGACCTGTCGTTCTGGGGCGACAGCGAAGGCCAGCCGCGCAACGCCGTATCGCCCGATATCTATGCCGAGGATTTCAGCGCGGCGGTCGACTTTCTCGATACGCAGCCCTTCGTCGATCGCCAGCGAATCGGCGTCATTGGCATTTGCGGCAGCGGCAGCTTCGTCATCAGCGCGGCGAAGATCGATCCACGCATGAAGGCGATCGCGACCGTCAGCATGTACGACATGGGCGCCGCCAATCGCAACGGACTCCGGCACGGCCTGGGCCTCGATCAGCGCAAGCGGATCATCGCGGACGCAGCGGCGCAACGCGACGTGGAGTTTGCCGGCGGCGACAAGCGCTACACCAGCGGCACAGTGCACCAGCTGGACGAGCACTCCACGCCGATCGAGCGCGAGTTCTACGACTTCTACCGCACGCCGCGCGGCGAATACACGCCGCCCGGCTCTTCGCCGGCGCTGACCACGCACCCAACGCTCAGCAGCAACGTGAAGTTCATGAACTTCTATCCGTTCAACGACATCGAGACCATCTCGCCGCGGCCGCTGCTTTTCATCACCGGCGAGAACGCGCATTCGCGCGAGTTCAGCGAGGACGCCTACCGGCTGGCGAAGCAACCCAAGGAACTGGTCGTCGTGCCCGGGGCCGGCCATGTCGATCTATACGACCGCGTGGACCTCATCCCATTCGACAAGTTGACGGCGTTCTTCCACGCCAACCTGGATTGAGCCACGGACAACCTCACGCACTTCCCGATATCACCATGAACCCTACTATCTCGACAGACCGCAGCGGCGCCTCCCAGGGCGCCGCCGCCTGGAGCGGTGTGCTCGCACTCGCGCTGGGCGCCTTCGCACTGATTGCCTCCGAATTCATGCCGGTCAGCCTGCTGACGCCGATCGCTGCCGACCTGCATGTCAGTGAAGGTCAGGCCGGCCAGGCCATCTCGATCTCCGGTGCCTTCGCGGTGCTGACCAGCCTGTTCGTTTCGGCGCTGGCGGGGCGCCTCGACCGGAAGATTCTGCTGCTGGGCTTGACCGTGCTGATGATGGTCTCCGGCACCATCGTCGCCTTCGCGCCGAACCATGTCGTCTTCATGCTGGGGCGCGCGCTGATCGGCGTGGTCATCGGCGGCTTCTGGTCGATGTCCGCCGCCGTGATCATGCGCCTGGTGCCCGAGCAGCAAGTGTCGCGCGCGATGGCCATCGTCAACGGCGGCAACGCCCTGGCCACCGTGATCGCAGCACCGCTGGGCAGCTATATCGCCGCCCTGGTGGGTTGGCGCTGGGCGTTCTTCTGCGTCGTTCCGGTCACCGCCATCGCCCTGGGCTGGAAACTGCTCAGCCTGCCGTCCATGGCGGTTGCGCCCGGCGCGCGGTCCGGCCAGGTGCTGCGCCTGCTCAAGAACCGGCAGGTCGCGCTGGGCATGCTGGCGGCGTGCCTGTTCTTCATGGGCCAGTTCGCGCTGTTCACCTATCTGCGCCCGTTCCTGGAAACGGCGACGCGCGTGGACGCTTCCACTTTGTCGTTGCTGCTGCTTGTCATCGGCGCGGCCGGCGTGCTCGGCACCATGGTGATTGGCGAAGTGCTGAAGTTCGGCCTCTACCGGACGCTGGTGGTAATCCCGATATTGATGGCTGTCATCGCGATATTGCTCGTGCTGGCCGGCCACTCGCCGGTCGTAACCGCGATCCTGCTTGGCATGTGGGGCTTTATCGGCACCGCAGCGCCAGTAGCCTGGTGGATGTGGCTGGCGCGGACGTTGCCACGCGATGCGGAGGCTGGCGGCGGGCTGATGGTGGCGGTCATCCAGTTGGCGATCACCTTGGGCGCGGTCGTCGGCGGCGTCCTGTTCGATGCGAACGGCTATCGCGCGACCTTCCCTGCGAGCGCTGCCCTGCTAATCGCTTCGGTTGGCGCAGCTATTCTTGCAGCGCGCGCAGAGCCGATCGCCCTGTCTCGCCTCGAAGTGGCCGAGAGTCAGTAGCCGACTGATGTGAAAAACTGGCCGTAACCCGCTTACTCCCTCACGCATAGCGAGCTCCCTGCTCGATAAGCACTCTCGCGAAGCGAACTGGCTGCTCAAGATCGGGAAAGTGGCCACAATCTTGAAAATGGACGATGTCCGCCCCCGGTACGCATTCGTGCAGCGAATAGGGATCGGTAGGGCGATGGGAGTGGTCTCCATCACCCCAGATCATGGTGCAGGGCACCGTCGTACCTTGCAATGAAGCGATGCTTTCCTTGGCCAATCCCTGCACCACCCCGGCAAGGCAAAAGCATGCTCCCGTGTTGAGGGCCGCCAAGGCCTGCTCTCGAAAACACCGGGCCTCCGTCGTTCGTGGCAAGGCCATGCCGTACCAACTGGCAGCGGCTTTTCGACGAAACAGCCATGCCCCGACCTGCCCGGCCACGGGAACGCGCAAAAGCCTGGGAATCACGCGGTCCGTCCAGGCATGCATGGCGGAGAGAGACGGCGTCTGGGAGAGGACAAGATTGGTAATGCGCCGTGGCGCCAGCTTGGCTGCGCGCAGCGCATAGAATCCATTCGCACAGCTGAAGGCCAGTGTCGCTCGCTTGATACCAAGCCTTCTGAGCACCCCCAGGATGGCGTGGGCGCCCTGGTCCAGCGAATGCCTGTAAAAGGGCTTGGGATGAGAGTAGCCAAAGCCGGGCATGTCAAAACACACCACGCGGAATTTTTCCGACAGCAGGCTGATGAGTACAGCGTAGTGCTCGATGACATTGGGCCCGTCGGGCGCCATCACGACGCAAGGCAGGTTCGATCCGGAGTCGTATACGCGCACCGCACCCGCGGGTGTTTCGATGCGTCTGGTCGGCGGCGTCCCTCCAGGCGAGGGAGCTATTTGCCGCCGCGCCGACATGTGCGCCAGCAAGCTATCTACACATCCACTGATCATCGCTTTCCTGCCGGCGGTCCTGAATGAGGAGCTTAGCGCTCATGGGTCGGTGAACGGCCGCCCCTCGACACAGGCCTTCAGCCTCTCACGGCATGCCATCCACCTTGGGGCGCCAGTCCGTGGCGCCGTTGCGGCGAGGACCGCGCACGAACAACCGCTTCCCCCATTCGAGCATATCGTCGACATAGGTGAAGACCACCGGGATCACCAGCAGGCTGAGGATGGTCGAGGTCAGGAGCCCGCCGATCACCACGATCGCCATCGGCTGCCGGAAACTCGGCTCCGCGCCCATGCCCAGTGCATTGGGCAGCATGCCGGCGCCCATCGCGATGGTCGTCATGACGATCGGACGTGCACGCTTGTGGCAGGCGTCGACGATCGCATCCAGCCGGCTCATGCCGCGTTCGCGCCGCGCCAGGATGGCGTACTCCACCAGCAGGATGGAGTTCTTCGTCACGATGCCCATCAGCATCAGCACGCCGATCACCGAGGGCATCGAGAACGACTGGCTGGTGACCCACAGCGCGATCAAGGCGCCGGCCAGCGCAAGCGGCAACGCACACAGGATCGTGGCCGGCTGCAGGAAGTCGTGGAACAGCAGCACCAGCACCGCATAGATGCAGAAGATGCCGATCGCCATGGCCAGGCCGAAGCTTTGAAAGAGTTCCGCCATGTGCTGCAGCTCGCCCTGTTCCACCAGGCGCACCCCGCCCGGCAGGCTCTTCAGTGCCGGCAGCTGCATTGCCTCGCGTTGCACTTCGCCGCTCGAGCGGCCATTGAGTTCCACGCTGAGCGTGACATTGCGCGACCGGTCCAGCCGATCGATCTGCGCCGGCCCGCTGCCCATCGACACAGCGGCCACCGAGCCGAGGCTCACCGTGCCATGGCTGCCCGGCACGCGCAGTTGCGCTACCGCCGCCAGGTCGCTCCGGACGGCGGGATCCATGCGCGCACGGATCGGAATCTGGCGCTCGGGCAGATTGAGCTTGGGCAGCGCGGTCGAATAGTCGCCGTACGTTGCCAGGCGCACCGCATCGGCCAGCGCCTCCGAGGTGACGCCCAGCGAGGCGGCGCGGGCGAAATCCGGCCTGACCTGGATTTCCGGTCGCTGCAGGGCGGCGCTGGAGGTGACGTTGCCGATGCCCTTGAGCGTGCGCAACTGCGCCTCCGCCTTGATGGCGGCCGCGGTCAGCGTGGCGGGATCGTCGCTGGCGAGCGTGATATCCAGGGTCTTGCCGCTGGCGCCGCTGCCGACCGACACGCGCACGCCCGGCAGCGCTCGCAGCAGATCGCGCATACGGGCCTCTACCTGCGGCTGGGTGAGCTTGCGCTGCGCCCTGGGGGCGAGGTCGACGGTCAGCGTGGCGCCGGTGGCGTCATTGGTGGAGCTGGCCGACATGTCGGCGCCACTGGTTGCGGTGCCCACCGCGGCAAACACGCCACGGACTTCGGGCAGCGAGCGGATCAGGTCCGCCGCGCGCAGGCTCATCGCCGCTGTGGTCTCCAGCCTGCTTCCCGGCGGCAAGGTCAGCGTCACGCGCGACTGGGCCTGGTCCTTGGCGGGGATGAAACCCGTAGGCAGCAGCGGCAGCACGGCCAGCGCCACGGCGAAGAACAGCGCCGCGCCGACGACGGTGGTGCGGCGCCGGACCAGCGCGGCCCGCACCCACTGCAGGTAGCGCCGCATGATCGGGCCATCGGGCGCGTCGGCTTCGCCCTGCCTTGCCGGCTTGAGCAGGTAGGCCGCCATCATCGGCGTGAGCAGCCGCGCCACCAGCAGCGAGGCCAGCACCGCGATCGAGGCGGTGACGCCGAACTGCCGGAAGATCAGCCCGGGAATGCCGCTCATGAAGGCCGTCGGCAGGAATACCGCGACCAGCGTGAACGTCGTTGCGATCACCGCCAGGCCAATTTCGTCAGCCGCCTCCATGGCCGCCTGGTAAGGCGTCTTGCCCATCTTGAGGTGGCGTTCGATGTTCTCGATCTCGACGATGGCGTCGTCGACCAGGATGCCGACCACCAGCGACAGCGACAGCAGCGTCACCGTATTGAGCGAATAGCCGGCCAGCGCCATGAACAGGAAGGCCGGGATGATCGAGAGCGGAAGCGCAGTGGCCGAGATGAGCGTGGCGCGCCAGTCGCCCAGGAACCACCACACCACAATGATGGCGAGCAAGGCGCCCTCGCCCAGCAGGGACATCGAGCCGTGGTAGTTCTCTTCGATCGGGTCGATCGTGTTGCTCGCTTCGTCGATGGCGACTTCCGGGTGCTCCCTGGCGAAAGCCTCCACGGCGGCCCGCACGCCGCGTGTCACGCCGACATCCGAATAGCCGAGCGAGCGCGTGACCTGGAAGGCGATCACCGGTTGCCCGTCGCGAAAGGCCAGCGTGCTCCGCTCGGCATGGTTGTCGCTGATGCGGGCCACCTGGTCCAGCCGGATGTAGCGCCCATCGCTCAGCGGCACGGTGATGGCGGCGACTTCCGCCGCCGAGCCGACCGTGCCGATGGTCCGGCTGCCCTGCCGCTCCGTGCCGACCCTGCCCTCGCCGCCCGAACTCTCCTTCTGCACCGCCTTGATCCGGGTGGACACATCGGAGGGCGTGACGCCCAGGCCGGCCATCAAGGTGGGGTCGAGATCCACGTGGACCTCACGGTCCACGCCGCCCACGCGCGTCACCGACGCCACGCCTTTCACCGCGAGCAGTGCCTTGGACAGCTTGTTGTCGACGAACCAGGACAGGTCCCGTTCGTCGAGCCGGTCGGAGGCAATCGCATAGGTGAGCAGCCATGAGTTGGCCGACGTCTGCTTGGAAACCGTAGGCGCAGCCATGCTGCTCGGCAGGTCGGCGCGGGCGCTGTCGACCGCGTTGCGCACCTGGCTCAATGCCTCCTCGCCATTCTTGTCCAGCTCGAAGCTGACGCTGATGCGCACCGAGCCTTCGGTAATCGTGGTGGTGATGTGATCGAGCCGGGTGAGCGAGGCGAGCTTGTCTTCGATCTTGCGTGCGACCTCGGTTTCCAGCTGCGCCGGGGCGGCGCCTTCGAGCGTCGCGGCTACCTGGATCGTGGGCAGGTCCATGTCGGGAAAGTCCTGGATGTCCAGGCGCCGGAAGCCGATCAGGCCCAGCGCCGTCAGCAGGACAAACAACAGCAGCGAAGGCACCGGCTTGCGGATGGCCCAGGCGGAAAAGTTCACGGCGCACTCCTCGCCTTATCTTGCGTGGCCGGTACGACGTCCACGATCGCGTCTTCCGACAGAAACGCGCCGCCGCTGGCGACGACACGCGCGCCCTTGTCCATCGCGGTGAGGATTTCGATGCGGTCGCCCGAGCGGCGGCCGGTATCGACGGCACGGCTGCTGACCCGGCCGTTCGCATCGACCATGTAGACATAGGAACGGCCATCGCGCGGCACCACGGCCGACTGCGGCAAGGTCGTCGCAGCGCGCGATTCGTACTCGATGGCGCCATTGGCAAACATGCCCTGGCGCGCGGCGCTGTCCGCGGGCAGGCTGACATAGATCGTGGCGCGGCCGGTGTCCGTGCTGAGCGCCGGGCCGATTTCGCGGATCCGGCCTTGCACGTGCTGCCCGGACGGCAGCATCACATCGGCCAGCTGGCCGACATGGATCGCGTTCAACTGGCGGGCATCCACTTCCGGACGCCACTCCAGCCGGCCCTGGCGGATCAGGCGGAACATCTCCGCGCCGGCGCTGACCACATTGCCGAGCACGGCCGACTTGGACGAGACAATGCCGTCGTCGGGCGCCACGACGCGGGACTGCCGCAGCTTGAGCTGGACGCTGTCCACATCCGCCTTCGCCGAACGCATGGAAGCGCGGGCGGTGGCTTCGTTGATCCGGTATTCCTCCAGCTGTTGCGGCGACAGCCCGCCGCTGTCGCCCACCATCTGGGCGCGCCGGAGGTTGGAGACGGCCTGTTCGAGCGAAGCGTTGGCCTGGGCGAGCAGAGCTTCCTGCTTGTGCAGGTCCGTGCGCAGGCTGTCATCCGCCAGGCTGGCCAGCAGCTGGCCGCGCTTGACGCGCGCACCGACATCCACCTGCAGATCCGCGATGCGCAGCCCGCCGGTTTCCGGGCTGACGATCACCTCCTGCCAGGCGGTGACAGGCCCGCTCGCTTGCTCGGTGCCCGGCCAGGTGCGGAGTTCCGGTGCGACGATCTCCACGGTCAAGGCGCGCGTCGCATCCCCGCCTGAAGTGACATCGGCGCGTCCGTGCGCACCGCGCCAGATGCCCACGCCGGCAACCGCGGCAACGATCGCGACGATGGCGGCCATAAGAGACTTGCGATTCAAGATGCACTCCACGGTTTGTTGGTCGGTGACGCCGGCAGCGCCGCCGTCGGGGGCTGCGCCGGGCTGTCCGGCGCCCATCCGCCGCCGAGCGCCTTGTACAACGCGATCCAGTACGCGACGCGATCGCGCTGCAGCGTGATGCGCTGGACTTCGGCCGACAGCGCCGAGCGCCGCGCCTCCTCCAGCGTGAGCAGGGTCTCGCGCCCTGCCCGCCAGCTCTTTTCCGTGGCCAGGAAATAGCGGCGGTATTCGTCGTCGGCCGTGGCGGCGTCGGCGGCGCGACGGTCCGTGCTGTCGAGATTGACCAGGGCCTGCTCGACTTCCTTCACCGCATCGCGCACGCCTTGCCGATAATCGGCGAGCGCCACGGCGTAACTCGCATAAGCGCTTTTCACCGCCGCTCGGCGCGAGCCGCCGTTGAAGATCGGAATGGACAACGAGGGCCCGAGCGACCAGCCAGTCGCCGGACGGGTGCTGTTGCTGGCCGACACCGAGATGGAACCGGACAGCGAAAGACTGGGATAAAGATCGGCCTGGGCGACCCCGATATCCGCGCTGGCGGCTGCCACTTGCCGCTCCAGCGAGGCGAGATCGGGGCGCTGGCGCAGCACCTGCGCGGGCACACTCTCTACCGCCAGCATTGCCGGCTGCGGCAGGTGCCCATCGCCCATGACCAACAACGCGCGCAACTGGGCCTCATCGGATCCCGTGAGGTTTACCAGCGATTTGACCAGCAGCTCGCATTGACCGCGCTGTGAAACAAGGGTGGATCGGGTGTCGGCGGTGCCCGCGCGTGCAAGGGCGCCGTCCGACGGGGACTTGAAACCGGCGCGGACCAGGCTGGCCGTGGCCTGCTCTGTTTGCGTCTCCGACTGCAGTTCGCGCTCGTACGCATCGGCCAATTGCGCGCAGCCGCGGTATTCGACATAGGTATCGGCGACTTCCGCCGCCAGCGAGACCCGCGTATCGTGCCAGTCGCTCACGCGCGCGCCGACGAGCGCGCGGGCGGCCTCGGTAGTGCGGCGCACCTTGCCGAACAAGTCGATCTCCCAGGACGCGTCCAGCTCGCCGCTGCGTGTGCTGCTGGTGGTTTCGCTCCCCGGCAGGATCTGCTGCTTGCTGCGGGTGATCGAACTGCCGCCCGTCAGGGTCGGCAGGCCGTCAGCCCTGGCGGACACCAGGGTGGCGCGAGCCTTCTCGATATTCGCCCAGGCCTTGGCCAGCGACGGACTGTCGGCCTCGGCCATCGCCACCAGCCTGGCCACCAGCGGATCGTCGAATTGCGCCCACCATGCATCGAGCGAACCCACGGCACCGCCATGCGGAAGCGGCGCGCTCCACGCCACGGGTGCCGCCGGGGCTGGCTCGCGGTAGTTCGGGCCCACCGCACAGCCGGCAAGGGCCAGGCCCAGGCCTGCTGCCCAGGGGGTACGGATAAGGGCGGATTTCTGCATGCGCACGACGGGCCAGGTGAGATGGGCCGCATCGTAGGAGGCGCGATCGTTGGCCGCGGTTCGGCAAGGTTAAACTGGGTAAAAGTCCTGCCGGAGCGCGTGTTTTCCGGGGAATCCGGGCGGATACTGGCGCCATGACCAGGGTTCTTCTCGTCGACGACGACGTCGATCTGACTTCCATGCTCTCGCAATATCTGGTGCGGGAGGGCTTCGATGTAAGCACCGTGCACGACGGCGAGGCCGGGGTGTCCGAAGCGGCATCCAACGATTACGCACTGGTGGTGATGGACATCATGATGCCGCGGCTTTCGGGCATCGATGCGCTGCGCCGCATCCGCGCCAACAGTGCGGTTCCGATCCTGATGCTCACGGCCCGCGGCGACGATATCGACCGCATCGTGGGGCTGGACCTGGGCGCCGACGATTACGTGCCCAAGCCCTGCACGCCGGGCGAGCTGGTGGCGCGCATACGCGCGATCCTCCGGCGCACGAAAACCGGCGAACGGTTCGACGGCTCCGGCAACGCGCGTGCGCTGCAAGCCGGTTACCTCATGCTATGGCCGGGCAATCGCCGCGCGACCTGGCGCGGCGAACCGCTGGAACTCACCGGCACCGAGTTCAGCCTGCTGGAAGTGCTGGCGCGGCATTCCGGACAGCTGGTCAGCAAGCAGGAGATTTCCCTGCAGGCGTTCGACCGTCCGCTGGCGCGCTTCGATCGCAGGATCGATGTGCACATCAGCAGCATCCGCCAGAAACTGGGAACGCGTCCGGACGGCCAGTCCTGGATTCAGAGCGTGCGTGGGCTGGGCTATCAGCTGCTGGAGGATTGACATGTTCCGATGGGCGCCCGGCCGCTTGTTCTGGAAACTGGTGCTGGCCCATTGGACCAGCATGCTGCTATCGATCGCAGGGATGTCCACTTATCTGCAGATCACTAATCAACGCCTGCCGCCGCCGGAGGAGCTGACGCGGATCGGCGGCGTTCCGGTGGTGCCGGTCGTATCGGGCCTGCTGGCGATCGCCGGCGGTGGACTCATCCTGGCCTGGTATCTGTCGCGCCCCCTGCAGCATCTGCGCTGGGCGTTGCGCGAAGTCGCCAAAGGCCATTTCGAGACGCGCGTGCAACCCCTCATGGGCAAGCGCAGCGACGAGATTGTCGACCTGGCGCAGGACTTCGATCGCATGGCCGCGCAGCTGCAGCTGTTGACCCAGTCGCGCAAAGTACTGCTGCATGACATTTCGCATGAGCTGCGCTCGCCGTTGACGCGCATCCAGGCAGCGATCGGCCTGCTGCGACAGGAGCCCGGGCAGTCGGAGGCGATGGTCCAGCGCATCGGCCGCGAAAGCGAGCGGCTCGACGAGCTGATCGAAGCACTGCTGGTCCTGCACCGGCTGGAAGCCAGCGAAAGCACACCCTGCGGCGAGCGCGTCGACATCATCGAGTTGCTGCAGTCGATCGCGGAGGATGCCGATTTCGAAGCGCGCAGCGCCTCGAAGACCGTCAGCATCGAGGCGCCCACCCAGTTCGTTGCCGCCGTCCGTGGCGAACTGATCTATCGGGCCTTCGAGAACGTGATCCGCAATGCGGTGAAGTTCAGTCCCGGCGGTTCCACCGTGGAAATCCGCTGCCGAACCTCGGACGACGGCGAAACCTTGGAGACCCTGGTCCGGGACCGCGGCCCGGGCGTACCCGAAGACCTGCTCGAAGCCATCTTCCAGCCCTTCACCCGCCTGCCCGGGCATGACGCCGTCCACGGGTCGGGCCTGGGACTGGCCATTGCACGGCGCGCGATGGAAATGCACGGCGGAAGCGTCGTCGCCCGCTTGCGCGATGGAGGCGGGCTGGAGGTGCTGTTGACGCTGCCGGGGCGGCGAGAACCCTAGGGACGCGCGCTTGATGTCCTGCGTCAGGCCCGCGCCATCGATTTCTCGACCCATCGCATGAATCCATCGAACGCCCGATCGCTCAACCAGCGGCGCAGGAACAGGATCGTCCGCGCGCCGCCGCCGGTGGCGTAGCGCGTGCGGGGACGGGAGGCGCGCAAGGCGCGTGCGATCGTCTTTGCCACCACCTCCGGCGGCGACACGATGGACGACTTGTCACCCGCGGAGAACATGCGCGCATGCATCCGGGCTTGTTCGGCGTAGGCAGTGTCACCCGAGTAGCGCAGCATGCCTTCCTGCGCAATGCCACTCCATTCGGTGCGAATGCCACCCGGCTCCACCACCACGACATCGATCCCAAACGGCGCCAGTTCCATGCGCAGGCAATCGCTCAGCCCTTCCACGGCGAACTTGGTCGCGTGATACCAGCTGCCCATTGGCTCGTGCATCTTGCCGCCGATCGAGGTGATGTTGACGATGGTGCCCGAGCGCTGGGCGCGCATCATGGGCAGGCACAGCTGGATAAGGCGCGCGAGGCCGAAAACGTTCACCTCGAACTGGCGCCGCCCTTCGTCCAGGGGCACGTCTTCCAGCGCGCCGTAGGAGCCATAGCCTGCGTTGTTGACCAGCGCATCCAGGCGGCCTTCGCGCCGGGAAATGGCTTCCACCGCCTGGACGATCGAGGCGTCGTCCGTCAGGTCCAACGACAGCACCTGCGCGCCGGCCTCGGCCAGGCCGCTCATTCGATCCACCCGCCGCGCCGCGGCGTACACCTTGTATCCATCCGCCAGGAGGCGATGCACGGTGGCTTCGCCTATGCCCGACGATGCGCCGGTAACCAGTACGGTTTTGCTCATGGCCTTCACTTGGTGGGTTGCGAAGGATGAGTCTAAACTAGGGCCTTAACCCCCTAGTCAAGAGCCCCGCCATGCTGATTGCCGAATTCTGCCGGCGCGCCGAGCTGACTCGCGATGCCGTGCGCCTGTACGTGAAGCTGGGGCTGATCAGGCCGAGCACAGGGGGAGCAGGCAGCAATCGCTACCAGCACTTTCACGAGAGCGATGTGGACCGCGTTGCCTTGATCAAGGTCGGCCAGCAGCTCGGCTTTACGCTGAAGCAGATTGTCACCTTGAACCGCGAATACGAGACCGGTGGCATCGACCGGCCGCGCCGGCTGGCCGTGATGCAAGCGCAGCTGGCGCAAGTCGAGGAGAAGGCAGCGCAATTGGGCAAGCTGCAGAGCTATCTGCGAGCGAAAGTTGCGTGGATCGAAGCGGGCGAACGCGGCGATGAGCCTTCGTTCTGTGGCCTTGAGGCGGTGACGCAGATGCTCGGCAAGGGCAAACAAGCGGTCTGAGGGCGAACGGAATTCGCAATATTTTCCGTTGGCGTCAGCGCGACTGGCGCCAGCCGCAGTTCGAACTCTGCCAACTCTCCGTATCACCTGAACCGAGCTTTCCTCGCCAACACCAACCAGTACTCGGATTGCCGCAAAACCGGCGACCTAGACTCGCCGCCGGACACAGGGACCGGATGACCACCACGCGACCGGGCGCAAGCCGCACATGGCGCGTGCCCGTCATCGGAGGCAGTCATGCGCCGTTGCTCTGTCCCACTTCCCCATCGTCCGCATTCCATACACCGGCCCGGATCCGGCTTGCCGCTCGTTGCGGCGTGCGTCGCGCTGCTTGGAACGGCGCCGTCATGGGCCGATACCACATGGTCGACCACCGCCACGCAGGCGGTCATCAATGCACCGCCCACCACCCATTGCGGCGCGAAATACGAATTGAACTTCACGTATTTGCGATGCTTCGATCCAGCCAACGTTGCCGCCCTGGCCGCCAACGCACCGGTGCACATCACCCTCGGCCTGCAGTTGCGCAACCGGACACAGCTCGAATCCTATCTGCACGACGTAACGCAACCGGGCTCGCCCGTCTATGCGCAGTACCTGGACCGCGAAACCTTCATGCGCGATTACGCACCCACGAGCGAACAAGTAGCTGCCGTCGTCGCGTATCTCAGCCAGCACGGTTTCAGCGGCATCGAAGTGGCCTCCAATCATCTGACCATCACGGCCGACGGCACGGCAGGCGGCGTGTCTTCCGCGTTCAACCTGACCATGGCGACGTTGACCGACAGCGACTACTACCCACCGCAGTTCATGGTCAATGTCGGACCGGCACAGGTACCAGCGGCACTGGGCGGCATTGTCACCGGAGTGCTAGGACTGACGGATTTCCTGTCGGCACCGAACAACCATCATGCGGACTACCAGCCGCCACCGGACGGACCGATCTCCAGCTTTGGCCGCAACCCGCTCGCCTACAGCACCATCTATGGCGCGGATGCGGTGAGCACCGGCCATGCCACGTCGGTAGGCATCATCGCCGCCGGCGATATGACGCAGACCATTGCCGACTTGAATACCTTCACCGACCGCGAGTCCATGCCGCGAGTGAACACCAGCGTGGTGAAAGTCGGTCATGGCAGCTTAGGCGCTGGTGGCGCGCAGGACGAGAGCCAGGTCATCGCGGCCACCGCCGGGCAACTGGAGCAGATGGTGTTCTACGCCATGGCGCCCACCGGTACGAAGCCGACCCAGGCGGATGTCACGGCCACATACAACCGCGCCGTGGCCGACGACGCGGTAAAGCTCATCCAGACCTCGTGGTCGCTGGACGAAGAAAGCTCCCACCTCACTGGCCAGCAGGCGATCGACGACACGATCTTCCTGGCGTCCCGCGCGCAAGGGCAGGTGGTGATGGCCACGGCCGGCAGCGCCGTCTTCATGGATATGCAAATGTTCGTTCCCTTCGCACCGCCGACCGCACCATCGACCTCGCCCAACGTCGTCGCCGTGGGCGGCTCCCAGGTGACTGACGACGGCGCCAGCCACTGGTCGAGCGAATCGCCGTGGTACGAGGTGTCGTACTCCGCCGACCCCGGTGGCCGAACCTACGTCAACTACTGGCTCGACCCCACCGGAACCAGCACCTATGCACCGATACCGTTCTGGCAGACGTCACTCGGCAATCCCCTGCCCGGCAGCCCGCAGCCGCCTGTCACCGGACGACTGGTCCCCGACATCGCGTTCGATGCGTACAAGAACGTGCCAAGCAACTGGGATTCGACCCTGATGCTGCCGGCCACCAGCGGCGCGCGCATCATCGTCAACGGCGCCGAGCAGCATCTGTTCAATGGCTCAGAGCTGGCATCGAGCATCTTTACCGGGCTGTTTGCGCGTATCGAATCGGCACATGGCAACCGGCTTGGCCTACCGACGCCGCAGATGTACGCGAACTTCGACACTGATGTGAGTCCACTGCACAACCTTGGTGGCGGGACGTGGAATGGCGCCGCTTGCGCCAATAGTGGCTGGACGCCCTGTGCGGGATGGGGGAGTCTGGATATGGGGAAGTTCGACAACTACGTGACAACACACTGGGGACTCTGACACCTCTGTAGGTTGGGGTGAGCCATCGGCGAACCCCAACGTCACCGTGCCTATGCAGCTGGTTTGTTGGGGTTCGCCGGTGGCTCACCCCAACCTACGCCACTACGCAAGAAGAGGCGGGATGGTCTCGAAAACGCCGAGTTTCGTTCTCTCAGGCAACTTTTCCTCCCGAGGCGCGCACCTTCGCAAGAATGAAAGCCTCCAATTCCGGCGTCACGTCTGCGAGTGGAAGAGTCATGAACTGCGATTTGGAAAGCAGGAGCAGCCAGCAAGCCTTGAGCTGCCATATCTCAGCGATTGCCGACCACGGGATGGACGCGCTACCGGCGCCGGAAGATATCGATAGCGAGTTATCAGAGGCCTCGAGCGTCGCCTGGGCATTGCCCATGGCCCTAAGCTTTTGGACAGCATTGCGATAGTGCATAGCGTACAGGGCGATCGGGAAGAGCGTGCCAACCATCAAAACGCTGCCAAGCACACCTGTAAACCACGAAACGTCGCCTTCGCGAATGGCCATGGCAAAACCAAAAGCGACGGCTGCCCAGGCCAGGAAAAAGCGCAAGCCGGTGACCCGCCACCAAAAGCCGCCAACAGCCTGACGAAGAAGCGCTTCGTTGTAGTTGAGGATGGTTCGATGCATTCGTCGACACCTGTATTGCCGCAATTGAAGAATCCGACCGGCTTGCTTTGAGTCAACAGCGAAATCGCATCCAACCTCTCAGGGCGCTAGCCCTCCCCACGAAACCGCAACGCATTCAACATCAGAGAGCGCGCCGGTGATTGATGCCTGCGGCAACGACCCTGACATCTTTGTAGGTTGGGGTGAGCCATCGGCGAACCCCAACGTCACCGTGCCTATGCAGCTGGCCTGTTGGGGTTCGCCGATGGCTCACCCCAACCTACGCCGCTACGCCATTCAAAGCTGCGCACCTTGGTCGCCAGCGGTCCGCCCCTCCGCCTCCATCTCCTCCAGCACGGCGATGGCGCCGTTGATGCGCAGCATGAGGTTCGCCAGCTCATGCTTGCGCGCTTCGAGCGCGCTCAGCTGCGCCTGGACCGCCTCCTGCTCCTGGCGGAGTGCGGCGATACGTTGGGCGATGCGCGACGCCTGGGGATTATCCTCTTGGATAGCCATGATCAAATCCTTGACTGAGATGCAACGCTGCAGATGCAGAGATGGACGAGGTTGCTGGGACCTTGGGGCTTTCTGGTAGATCTGAAGCCGCGCGCCCCTACAGCGCACTGGGATTCGCTGCCAGCGAATCCTCTAAACGTTGCTTTTTTCTGCCCGGACGGTGATGTGCGACAAGCGCTCCAAGTACCTCCGGCATCACAGCTTTTACGAGATCTACGGAAAACTCAATGAGCCGGTCGGTTCGCCAGCCATAGCTCTGCAAAAGTGACTCCGCCAGAGATGGCACAACTTTGGCCAGCAACTCTCGCCTGTCCGACACGGCCCCGGCGAGTGAAAACAAGGCGTCTGCTCGCCGTAACGTGTGGGCTTCTTGATTAGCCAATTCAACCATTCGCCTCAGATGCCTTGATGTAGCATCGGCATCGATAGACGCCATCACCCGTAGTGGCCAACTCGCCACCGTGACGATCCTATTGATCTCGGCCTGCTCTTCCGCGGCCCTCACCGCCTCATTCAACACGGCCATGCGCTGCGCTGCTGTTCCCCAATGTTCCGCAACGGTTGAGAGAGATTGGCATCTGTACCACGGGTGGCGAATGGCTCGTGCAACTTTGAGAGCTTTGTTTGCATCGGTCATCACCAGCGCTTGCACGCGCGAGCGACCAGCGACATCGTCCATAGTGATTGATCTGTCGACCATGTATTCCATCCTGGACATCGAAATCGAATCTGACGAGATCAACCTCGCCGTTACAAGCATGGGCTGGCCGATCAGATCATTGCGTCGCAACGACGCGAGATTGGCGAGATGAAGGCGTTGATCGAGGATATCGACAAGAAGGGCAGATGACGTGCACTGAGCCCTTCTGCGGTGTGTCGAAAGGAAGACATTGGCGCAGCATTATTTGAGGTGGCCTGCCCGACCAAGCCACCGACCTCAATCAAAGACGCGAACCATCGACCGCGTGATCGGCAGGTCGACGAGCTTTCATCCCCGCGGGCGGCGGAAATCCCGGCACTTTGAATGTCGGCGCAGGCAAAGTGACTTCCGACGGCAAGCCCTTCAGATCACCCGTCCGGAGAAACCCATACACCGCTTCCTTGGCCGTAGGCTCGTTGCGCAGTTGGTAGAACGTCCCGTCATGGCCACCCCGGTGCACCACGATACCGTGGCCATGCGGGAAGTACGCCAGCTGCGTCAGCATGTTTTCGATGGGCGTGGAGGTGTCCCAATCGCCGTGCACCAGCAGCACGGGGATGTCGCTGCGCGCGAACGCGCGGAATGCATCGCCCATGTCCGGCGTGGGCCAGTCCTTCGCCGAGGCCATGTAGCTGGCGAAGCCATAGGTGCCCAGCATGGCGACACCGGCATCGTTGCGCAGCAGGTATTCGCGCTGGGGCGTCGAGCCCAGGCTGGTATCGATCAGCGGACCGATCAGCTTGACGGCTTGGGGCTTGCGGTTTTCGATGGCCTCGCGCGCCCACTCCTCGTGGTGGCCGTAATACTGCGACAGGACGAAGGCCGGCCAGGTTTCGGCGTCGCTGGCTTCCTCCAGCAGCGCTCCCTGGAAGTCCAGCAACCCGAGCACAACGGATTGCCGGCTACCATCCGCGCCGCTTATTTCCACCCGCACGGGCGCCTTGGCGAAACGCTGTTCCAGCGTGCGGATCGCCTCCATCAGGCCGCCCTTGGGGAGATACGGCGTCAAGCCGGCGTCCTTGTCTGCATCGAAGGCGATCCGCTGCATGGAGGCGAACACCTGCGAGGGCATGTCGTAGCCGAAGTCCAGCGGCTCGACGGCCGACAGCACGGCGCGCGCCACGATCTCCGGATGCAGGCGCATCACCGCGAAGCTCCACTGGGAACCGAAACTGCCACCGAACAGGCTGATGCGGTCGTAGCCCAGCGCGCGCCGCAGATCGTTCACATCTTCGGCGCAGGCGGCAATGGTGTAGCCGGCGAGATCCTTGTCCGGGTTGGCGACCACCGCCGCCTTCGCCAGGGCGATCATGTTCGCGATATCCGTCGCGGTGCTGCTGGGACGGTCGAGCGGCTGGGCAGGAGCCATCATTTCGAGCTTCTCGCCGCGAGCTGTATAGCCGCGCTGCTCGATGACGACCAGGTCGCCGACGCTGGCGTAGGTCAGCCACGAGGCCAGCCGCGCACGGGCGGACGGGTCCTGGCTATCCAATGCATCCAACACGCTGAGGCCGGGACCGCCGGGCAGCCAGAACACCGGGGGCGCACCAGTAGGCGTCTTCGCCTTCAAGCGCGCGAAACCTACGCCAATGAGCCGGCTGCTTGGCGATTGGCGATTTTCCGGCACGTAGAGCGTGCCCACTTCGTACGGAATGGAGGTCCCATCCGCGGCCTTTACGACACCGGTCTGGACGACGATGTCACCGGCCTTCGGCGAGGCGGCCAGACAGAGAGGTGAAAACACGATGCATGCCAACCATAACGACAACGTGGCGGCGATTGATCCCGGCGGATACCTGCGCAGCATACGTAAGCCTCCCATGGCGATGGCGCAGCTTCCAAAGGAGATTTCTTCGTGTCAAGGCACTTTGGTCATGCATGAGCAGCCGCCGATCACCGGCCGGTTGGTGCACTGGGGCTGACATCTCCGTAGGTTGGGGTGAGCCACCGGCGAACCCCAACATCGCCGTGCATATGCCGCTGGTCTGTTGGGGTTCGCCGATGGCTCACCCCAACCTACGCCATCTCTCCATCCGCGCCTGGGCAGCTTGGCGTGCCGACGTCTCACGTTATGGCTAAAGATTCTGACAGCGCGGCCAGGCCACCTGATGGTCTGCTTCACTTACCCGGCATCGGGTGAAAACACAGGCCATTACCATGAACCGCGAACAGAGAATACGTGCCGAGCTGTTCCATCAGCTGCACACCGGCCCGGCGCCACTGATGCTGCCCAACGCCTGGGATGCTGCCAGTGCACGGGTGATCGAAAACGCGGGTGCCAAGGCGATCGCCACCACCAGCGCCGGCATGGCTTGGTCGCTGGGCTATCCCGACGGCGAGCGCTTGCCCGTGCAGGAGCTGCTGGCGGCCTGTCGGCGCGTCTGCCAGGTGGTCAGCGCGCCAGTCAGCGTCGACATCGAGCGCGGCTATGGACACGATGTCCAAGACACCGGCGACCTGGTCGGCGAACTGATCCGGCTGGGCGTGGTGGGTATCAATATCGAAGACGGCACCGAGCCCGGCACGCAAACGCTGGCGCATCCGAGCGTGCTCTGCGAGCGCATTGCCCGTGTACGGAAAACTGCGCAGCTTCGTGATCTGCCGTTTTTTATCAACGCGCGCATCGATACTTATCTGAGCAACCTGTCGCCGGAAGCGCGCCTGGAGGAAACGCGCAAACGCGCACTGGCCTATGTCGATGCCGGCGCCGATGGCATCTTCGTCCCCGGCCTGGCCGATGCCGAGGACATCGCAACGCTGGTGGGATTACTGCCGGTACCGCTCAACGTCTATGCCGGCTATCCCGGCGCACCCGCCGCGCAGGCACTTCAGCAGCTGGGCGTGCGACGCATCAGCCTGGGCTGTGGCCCGATGCAGGCCGCGCTGGCACACCTGGGCACCATCGCGGCAGAGGCGCTCGATAACGGACGCTACGACACGATGGGCGAGCGAATGTTGACTCCGGCCGAAGCGAACGGCTTGTTTTTCGGCCGCAGGAATGAGGTCGAGCTCATTTCCGCCTCTATGTAGGTTGGGGTGAGCCATCGGCGAACCCCAACGTCACGTCGCATATGCGGCTGGCGTCCTGGGTTTCGTCGATGCTCCCAAACTGAACGGAAACTTGAACAAACTCTCAGTCGACGCGACGGCTTCTACGAGGCTGACTAAATCGCTTGCCCGGACTACCTGCGTACTGGTCAACGGAACGTCGCCCATCCGTGGTCTCAACCGTAACGGAAAAATGAGGGCCAGCGACAACATCGATACCGAATCTGGCCATCAAGACTTTGATCTCCGACGGCTCAAGACCGTGCTCCTTGGCGAGATCCGAAAGCAACTCAGAGTAACGATGAATGGCGCGACGAAGGCCCGATGATATTGGGCTTCCGGACGTTGATCCGGTTTTGAAATCGACAATGATGTGCCCTTCAGGCGAAGCGGACGCCTCACCATAGACATCCACCGAATAGACGCCAGCCATGAAGCACACCCCGCTTGCGAGCGAGTCGGCAATGTTGTGCCCGAAGGATGTGAGCTCACCGATCTTCATAGCCTCTCCGACCAAACATCCGCTCCGGGTCGAGAAAGCGGACATATCACGTCCGTGACAGTAGAAACTCGCTTATCTGCCGCCGAAGCTCCAAGTCGGTGAGCAACCGCGCCTCATCGTCTGCCGCAATGGCGTACTCAAGAGCCACGTCTTCCTTTCCGATCGCTCTATAGCGCTCAGCCAACGCAAACCGGATCGATACCCGATACTCGCGTGCATCCTCTGCTTTCGCCATATCCAGGGCCCGAAGGTATAGCGGTATGGCCGCGTCATCACTTGTCGTGAAGTCCCCCAAGCTCTCCCACAAGAACGGGTGGTCGTAGCCTTCCAGGCTCTGCGCCTCGCAGTAGTCCTTGAGCGCGTTGTAGTTTGCCCAGTATCTGTCCGTCCGGTGTTCGTTCACGAGGAGGGTCGCGAACTCCATGACCCGCTCCCAGACATCCCCTTTCAATTCCACTGATCCTCCCATACGGCCTTAGCGCTTGCCCTGCTGTCTGCTGTGGATCGAGAACGGACGCGCGCTTTGTCACTAATCGCTGGCGCCTTATCGACTCAGCACCCGCCGGGCGGACCAGGCGGGTGGGATCCTAGGTACACATCCCTTGGCCCACGGTTGGTATCACCTGGATAGCCAGTCGGCAACATTAAGTCACGTTGGGTCCACATGAAAATGCCGATGACCAGGCCACCCAGAACAGGAATGAGCCACACGATCAATGCCTACCCGACTTTCTGCCGGACGAGGAGACCCTGATCGGCGGCGATCGCCCAGGTAACGACGACATTCAATGCCGCCAGCCCGTAGAGCGCCCCCTTCAGTACTTCGTGCCAATTCATCAAGCCCCCTGGAGACGTCCGCTTTAGGTCGGAAGCGCTCAGAACACCAAAACAGTAGCAGTCCGAACCCTGTCCTCAAAGAGACCAAACAAATGGGGCAGGTTCACTTCCTCATGTGGCAAGTGAACCTGACGCCATTTCTTTAAGGACCGTCCAGATTCGACGTGGGGTTTTGTGCCCGGATAACTGCCGTAAGTCGCCCGCAAGTTGGCCGATGACGACATTCGCAAGCTCTTGACGCTCACGGATCGCCCATGTCAAATGCATAGACCTCACGCAACGTGGGGTCTATCGGGGGGAAGGGATGCAGCAGCTCGTCGCAGGGTCAGTCGGACGTCCGTTTTTTTTGAGTTCGCAGAATTCAAGGAAAGCTCTCGCTAGTGACTGACGTTTGGGCAGTCGCACGGCCAGGGGCACGCTGAAGATTTCTTAGGGGAAAGCGATGAACGTTTTGCGCTATGCGCTGCTTGCGGCGTCGGGCGGGTTGCTGCTTGCGTTGCCTGCAGGAAACGCGAACGCCAGGGTCCAGGTTCTGGTGGGTTTCAATTGCGTCCAGGTGCCTTCGAATTACACGAATGGCGGCGTTGTCGACTGTCGACCCATTTACGACAGTTTCGATGACCCGACGAGTGGAGGCGGCTCGGGTGGCGTGGTCGCCGGCGGTGGGGGGAGCAGCGGTGGTACGACAGCGCCCAATCCCGGCAATTCGCCCAGTCAGAAGCGCGACGCTTATGTAAAGACCAAGTGCGACCAGTCGGGATCCCCTCAGGCCGCGGGCAACCCCGTTGTCTTCTCCACCGGCAACAAGATTGAACCCGAGGTGGATTTCAGCAGCGTTGGGGACATGCCCCTGACCCTCAACCGCACCTACGATTTCTATTGGGACGGCATCGGCATTTTCGGCCGCCGCTGGCTGAGCAGCTTCGATTACAAACTGCTGTTCACCACGGACGACCCGACCTCCGCCTGCTATCCACGCCCCGGCAATGGCACCTGCGATCCCACCGGCGCCTCGATCTGGGCGCAGCGCCCCGACGGGCGCAAGATCAAGTTCAACTATGCAACCTCACCAGTGCCGGGCTGGTACGAAGACAAGCCGTCGCCCATCGCCAAGATCCTCAAGGTCGGCGGCAACTACCAGCTCTATAGCGAAGACCACACGGTCGAGCTGTACGACGCGGCCGGATTTCCCGTCACCATCAAGAACCAGCAGGGCATCGGCTGGAACTTCACCTACGACGGCAATCACTACCTGACCCGGGTCACCCATGACTCAGGACGCCATGTGGATTTCACCTGGAGCGGCGGCCTGCTCACGCAGATTACCGACCCGGCCGGCAATGTCTATCAGTACACCTACAAGACCATTGCCCTGACCTCGTCCAACACGATGCAGATGGCGTCGGCACAGACGGCCTCCAGGTCACTCGCACCGATGCTGATGATGCAGCCGGACCTGGACGATCCGCCGCCGACGCCGGTCAATCCGCCGATCCAGACGATGGTGGCGTTGCTTACCGGCGTGACACAGCCTGGTTCGCCCTCCACCACGCTGGCCTATCTGTACGAAGACAGCCGGTTCCAAACCGCGCTGACCGGCAAGACCATCCAGGGCGTGCGCTACTCGTGGTTCACCTACGATGCCAATGCCCGTGCGATCGAAACCAAGCATGCCTATGGCATGGAGCGTTACCAGTTCGCCTACACGCTCGACACCAACGGCAAAGTGACCGCAACGGCGATTACCAACCCCCTTGGCAAAGTAACGACCTACTCCTTCGACGCCAGCGGCAATCAGCTGTCGATCGACGGGCAAGCGTCGACGCATTGCCCCGCCAGCTACGCCGCGCGTCAGTACGACTCCAACGGCTATATGTCGGCATCGACCGATTTCAGAGGCAACATCACCGCCTATGAATCGGATGCCAAGGGCCAGGTACTGAAGGTCACCGAGAATGCCGGTGCCGATCCGGGCGCACAGCGTGTCAGGATGTATGTCTGGGACGACTACAACCACAAGACCAAGGAGACCTTGGCCGGCCAGCGCGAGGTCGCCTACGTCTACGGGGCGGACCAGCGGCTTGCCTCCGCCACGGTGAAGAACCTGTCGTCCACCGTGGCTGCCAGTGCAGGCCAGACGCGCACCACGACCTACGCCTACACCACCTGGCCAAACGGCCTGCTGGCCACGATGACGATCGATGGTCCGCTGGCGGGCTCGGGTGACGCCACGGTGCTCACGTATTCGCAGACAGGCGACCTGCTGTCCTCGAAGAATGGCCTCGGTCAGACCACTACCTACGAGGGTTACAACAACCTCGGCCTGCCCGGAAGCATCACGGGCCCCAACGGCGAGAAGGAGGCCTACGTCTATGACGGCCGCGGTCGTGTCGTCGACCGCCAGACCTTCCGCAATGGCGGCACGCAACACACCTACTACGAATACGACGGTTTCGGGCGACTTTCGCGCATGACCGCCCCGGACGGCATGACGCACTCCTACCAGTACGACGCCGCTGGCCGCCTCCTCTCGGAGTACGAACCGGAGCCGGGCGGGACATTCGCGCAGACGGTCTACACCTACAACGCGATGTCGCTGCCGACTTCGGTCAAGAAGCAGCGCAGCTTTGTCGAGCCGCAGCGGGGGACCACGCCATGAGCGGCAAGGGAATGCTTCGCCTGCTCGGTGCGCTGCTGTGCCTGTGCCTGAGTGCCCTGCTGGCACCGGCGGCCTACGCGCGACCGATGTGCTCCATCACTCTTACCTCGCCGCAGAAGGGCCAGACGCTGGTGACGCCACCAGCCGTATCGATCTCGCTTTCGGGAACCATTACCTGCGATACCCCTCTGCAGGTGACGATTTTCGACAACGGCCAACCGATCCTGTCCCCGGCCATGACCGGTGGCGGATTCAACTATTCATTCTCGACGACGTGGGACAACGTACCGGCCGGCGTCCACAGCTTCTCGGCCACGGTGGACGGCGCCTATGACTCGGCCACGGTCGGCAGCACTGTGGTCGTAACGGTTGTATCAACCGTCGTTACCGGCAACATCGATAGTGTTTCTGCCGACGGCTGGATCAGCGGCTGGGCTTGCTCCACTTATCGCACGGACTCGATCGGTGTCGATCTGTATCTTGGCGGCCCCTACGGTACCGGCGCCGGCAACGGCCACTTTGTGGCGAACCAGTCGAGCGAGCCGGCGGTGGCCAGCGCTTGCAAAGTAGGCAGCGGAAGCTTTCGCTTCAACATTCCGCTTAACGAGGCGCAACGGCTGCAGTTCGCGGGGCAGAAGATCTACATCTATGGCATCTCTCCCGTAGGTGCGGCCAGCAACCTGCTCGGCAACTCGGGCAACCTCGTCGTGCCCACGCCCACCCCCAATGCGCAGTTCGTCAGCCAGTCGGTCAACACCACCATGCAGACGGGCTCGACGCAGAACGTGACCGTCCAGTTCAAGAACACGGGCACGCGCACATGGACCGGCGCCGCTGCCTTCCGGCTCGGCTCGCAGAACCCGCAGGACAACGGCACCTGGAACATAAGCCGCGTGGGCGTGCCCAGCGACATTGCTCCGGGGCAGACGGCGACATTCACCTTCCAGATCCGCGCTCCTTCGACGCCGGGCAATTACAACTTTCAGTGGAGGATGCTGCAGGAAAGCGTGACTTGGTTCGGCGATTACGGCGCGAATGTCGTCATTACCGTCAATCCGCCGCCACCGGTCGTGTCCACGTACAGCAGCGTCGACTATGACGAGCTGGGGCGCGTGATCGCGCGACGCGACAGCGCCGGCAACATCAAGGTCAGCTACACCTACGACGCCGACAACAACATCACCAAGGTGACCGACGCGCTCAATCGCTCCACTACCGTGGACTACGATGCGTTCAGCCGTCCTATCAAGTCGACTGATCCCGCCGGCGGCATCACCCAGTACGCCTACGACACCGCCGACAATCTCGTCCAGGTGACCGACCCGCGCGGCAAAGCCACCACATATACCTACGACGGCTTTGCCCAGCTATGGACCCAGGTCAGTCCAGATACGGGAACCGCCTCCTACACCTACGATGCCTCCGGCCAACGCACCGGCATGGTGCGCAACGACGGCAGCTCGCTCACCTACGGATACGACGGCATGGGGCGGCTGACCAGCGTCAGCGGCGGTCAGCAAGTGCGTAGCTATACGTATGACTCTTGCACCAATGGCAAGGGGCGCTTGTGTGGTTTCAGCTCGGCCGTCGGCGCGACCACCCAGACCTGGACCCAATTCACCTATACCGTCGATGGCCTGATCGCAACACGCGACGATGCCATGCAGAGCACGGAGAACTTGACGGCTTATAACTATGACGATTCCGGCCGCGTCACGGGCATCAGCTATCCCAGTGGCGTCAGCGTGGGATACGCCTACTCGTACGGCAAGCTGAGCGCGGCAACGGTCACCGCCAACGGAACCACCAGCAACCTCGCCACCGGGGTGAACTACCAGCCGCTGGGACCGGTCGCGGGGTGGACCGTGGGTAACGGCCTTGCACGCGGTTACGGCTACGACAGCGATGGCCGCCTGACCGGTATCAGCACCGGAAACGCCAGCGGCGTGCTGCAAAGCCTGACCTATGGCTTCAACGCGGCCGACGAGATGACCGCGGCAACCAACGGCTTCAATACGGGACTGAGCCAGCAATACGCATACGACGCGCTTTCGCGGCTGACCAAGCAGACGTACGGCTCAGGTGGACAGCAGCTGCGCGAGTACGACGCGTCGGACAATCTGACTCACAACAACGGCCCGTGGGACGAATATCCCGTCATCGATCCCGCCAGCAATCGCGCGACGAGCATGGGGCCGCACAGCTATGGCTACGACGCGCGCGGCAATCGCTCCAGTTACTATTTCCAATACGACGCGTCGACGGCCACATATACCTACGACGCCTTCAACCGCCTGAGCCAATACAGCCGCAATGTCGCCACGACTTTCGGCGAACCGAACGGGCCGAATGGAGAAGCCATCTATCATCCGGCGGGCAGCTGGTCTTATCTCTACGACGCGCAGGATCAACGTGTAGGCAAGAGCGGACCCGATGGCCAGACACGCTATGTGTACGGCGCACCAGGGCAACTGCTGGCCGAGTACGGCCCCAATGGATGGAAGAGCTACCTGTGGCTTGGCGGGCAGCTGGTCGGCGTATACAGCACCAGCGCCGGCCTTGGATTCGTGCATACCGACCACCTGGGACGCCCGGAGCTGGTGACCAATGGAGCACAGCAGACGACTTGGCGCGCCGCCAACTACGCCTTCGGCCGCACCGTGCTGCAGGACGCCATTGGCGGCTTGAACATAGGTTTCCCTGGCCAATACCTGGATGCCGAGTCAGGTACCTGGCAGAACGGATTCCGGGACTATGACAGCCGGCTTGGACGCTATCTGCAGAGCGACCCGACCGGGATGATGGGCGGCATCAACACCTATGCCTACGCGATGGCGAAACCCACATCCAATACGGATGCTCGCGGGCTGGAAACCGGCATCGCATACAAAGCGATTTATCTCATGGACGGCGGTGTTCCCAATACCCAGCCCGTGCGCCTGCCGGACATCTACCAGTTCGAAGTCGGCCGCGGCCCCATCACCGCAAGCGCAGTATTCACGCGGTATGGCGACGCATTTGTGGGGCTTTCGTTCAATCCCACAGAAATCGCGAAAGGCGGGAAAGCTCAGATTGGCGGTGTCGCCATCTCCATTGGCTATCTTATGAACTGCGACAACAGCAGAGACACGCTGAATGGCGTTATCAAGGGTATTTCAGGTGGTGCAAGTTACTACTACGGTGCTGGCGGTGGCTTCGTTACAAACGACAGCGGCACCATCATCATGGGTGGTGTCGGTGCCGGGCAGTTCTCGTACGGAACAGGCTATACGCAGTACACCGGCAACATTTTCACCGGAACGGAATAAAAGAGAGCATCTTTCATGAAGCATGAGGTCTCCCCATTAATCAGCAGATCGATCATTGCCGTCATGATTTTCGTGGCGATCTGGCTCGTCTGGCATGGGGCCGCCGATCGTGGCGGCCGTCCACTGATTTCCGGAGCTGCGCTGACGGAGCAGATCCGTGGGCTACCGCAAGCTCCTGGTAGCGCGCCGCTTGGAGAGGTGAAGTTCGTCGACAGGCAGACTTTCCGCTATGTCGAACAGAACTACTCGACCTCAAGCGGTTCCGAAGAGATCTTTCGGCATTACAGAACAGCCCTGCCAGGACAGGGATGGCGGGCGGACTACCAGGGAAGCAATGAAGAGTGGTTTTGCCGAAATGGCGTTCTCGGCACCGTGATTTTTTGGGGGAACCCTGCGGAGTACAAGATCCGACTGACCACGGGCTCGTCATCCTGCGGCGCCTGATCATAGGCGTGCGGCGCTCCGGCCCGCCCGGTGGCCCATCGAGGTATTGCCATGGACTTGAAAGTGAGCCGCCCTGTCAGCCTGCTTGTCTCGCTTACCACGGCGGTGGTCATTGGGTACATGGTGTGGGATCAGACTGTGGCGAGCGGTGGCACTTACCCAATCGCCTCCAAGGATGACCTAAAAATCGAATTCTCTGCGCTGCCACCGGACTCAGGAGCCAGCGCAGGGAGTGAACTTGAGCTGGTCGATCGATTGACGATGGCGACGCTGAACCAGAAGTACGTGTCGACGAACGCTCGCGATGAAGTGGCGCATCACTACGACGCTTCGTTTCGCGCGAACGGATAGGCTGCGACCGACTCTTTGGCGAAGGACGAAGACGCCATCTGGTTCTGCAAGAAGGGGATCCTCGGAGGCGTGGTGTTTCTCTCTGAATCCAATCCGGTCGTCTTTCGAGTTTCGATGACGAGTGGAGGATGGGTGAGGAGCAAGTGTGGCTGATACGAGCTCAGGCTCTGCCCCACTGAGGCATGTACGAATGGCGTTCGACGGGTGCCGCTGGGCAGATCGCCCAATGAAACTCGCGCGACTCTTGCAGATCCTTCTTCTTGTCCTGGCGCTGCCTGGCTGCGATGTGGATTTGTTCAATTCCGACTGCCGCTCGATCGGCGAATCCGGTTACGCACTTTGCCGCGAGGAAAACGGGCCCGTCGTGTTCTACATCGAGCCAGCCGGTGAGCTGGCTTCGGGTGGAGGGGTGCTGGAAGGGACTGTGCGGGCCATCGGGTGGAACGGGCAGGTGATCGTTGCGGATCGGAAGGCTATGTCTGGCGGGGATCCGGATGGTCCGATGGTTCTGGATATCGCGAGCAAGAAAGTTGAGGGGCCTTTCGATCAGGATGTGGTGGCCAGGAAGTATCCGTCGATCAAGCTATCCAGCGCGGCGGATGCCTGGAAGACTCTGCGCTAGAGAAGCGGGCGGCCTTTATCGGCCTGCGAAAGACCGACCTGGGATCACTGTGATCAACGGATTTAGCCGAGGCGAGAACTGGTTCTTCGTACAGGCCGCGGAAATCAGATGAGCTCTATCCTCTGATCCGGCGTTATCGCGCGACACCTTTTCAAGCTTCAGGCTTTCTCCCAGCTGATGAGGTCGTCGTCGCTTGAGCGCGCCGGGCCCACAAAGAGCCGCTGGTTATCGCCACGAAGAAACATAACAGCCGAGCCAACACGAAGATCCCTCTCTAACCTGCCTGAGCAAGGGGCGATCCCCCGCACCGAGCCTTCCTCATTGACGTCTACAACTGTAGATGATAAGACTACAGTTGTAGACGAAGAGGGTTTGGCATGGATCGGGTCACAGATAGCGAACTGGCCATCTTGCTGGCGTTGTGGGAGCGCGAACCGCGCACGGCAGCCGAGCTGGCCGAGAAATTGGAGCGCGAACGGGGTTGGAGCGTCAGCACGGTCAAGACCTTGCTCGCGCGCCTCGTGGCAAAAGAGGCCATCGTTGCCGAACAGGACGGGCGCCGCTTCCTTTATCGCCCGGCGTTCGCGAGGGAAGCCTACGTCTCGGATCAGTCCCGGCGCCTGCTGGACAACCTGTTCGGCGGCCAGGCGGCGCCCTTGGTGGCGCATCTTGCCGAGCACCATGACCTGACGCCGAAAGACATCGCCGAGTTGCAGGCGCTGTTGAAGAGGCTCAAGCCATGACCGCATGCCTGGACACCCTGCTGGCTTCCACCCTGCTGATGCTCGGCGTCATGGCATTACGGCCACTGTTGCGCAGGCACGTCGGGGCGCGCTGGGTTTACGCGCTGTGGGCGCTGCCGGCGCTGCGGCTGCTGGTGCCGCCGCTGCCATGGCTTCCAGCCTACGCGGACACCATGGCGGCCATGGGAGATAGGACGCCGGCATTCGTGTCGAAGGGCTGGGATCTATATGTAGTCGCGGCGTGCTGGCTCGCTGGTGCGGCGTTGTACTTCGCGCTTCAGATGCGACGCTATGTGCGTTTCATGACGACCGCGCGCGCGAATGCCGTTGGAGTGCCGCGCATTCATCGCTCCGTCCGCATCCATTACAGCGCCGCGGTTAACGGGCCGACAGCAGGAGGACTGCAAAGGCGAACGGTGTTCCTGCCGCTCGATTTCGCTCACCGTTTCGACGCACAGGAGCGACGCCTGGCGCTTGCTCACGAGCTCATGCACCATCGGCGCGGAGACGTCCTGGCGAACCTGGTCGCGGCGCTCGTGCTTTCCCTGCACTGGTTCAACCCGGTCGCGCATTACGCCTACCGTTTGTTTCGAGCCGATCAGGAACTGGCTTGCGATGCCGACGTGTTGGCCGCCAAGGGCGGAGCATGCCGCATGGCGTACGGCCGGCTCCTGCTGAAGGCAGGCGGCGGCGTGCCGGCAGCACTTTGCGGATTGAGCGGGGCCGCCCTACTCAAGGCACGACTGCTCGGACTGTCCGTTGCGATACCGCAACGGACCCGCCTGCGGGCGTATGTCGGGGTGATCGGAGCGGCTTTCGTGCTGGTGGCGAGCGCAGTCGAGAGGCCGCACCAGAGGACGGCGATCGACACAGCGGCAGGGACGGCGTCGTCGCGACCTGCGGTTCCGAGTACACCGCAGTCCGCTACCGAAGACCTTCCGGCGGCGGAACGCTTTGGTAATCCTTCCTATCTGCAACACCGCCGCGAACTCGGGCTGGCCCGCAGTCTTGCGCTGCGTGGCACGCCGGCCGACGCCGTGTCGGTACGCGGCCAGCCCCCGGTCCGTCCGCCACCGCCCGATTGATGCATCGTCGCCGGCGATGACCTGATCCCTCAACGGAGCTTCCCCGCATGATCGCTATCTTTGAGTCTGGCTACCGCCGGACATGCATACGCTTTGCCGTTTCATTGCTTATCCCGCTCTGCTGCCTGCCGCACAGCGCGGTGGCGATGCCGGCTACCGCCTCACCGGAGGCGCAGGTCGACAGCTACCTTGCGGGGCAGATGCGCAAGTTGCGCATTCCCGGCCTGGCTGTCGCCATCGTCAAGGATGGCCACGTCGTGCTTGCGCGGCATTACGGCACCGCCAGCATCGAGTTCGGGCAGCCGGTACGCGACGACACGGTATTTGCCATCAACTCGGTGACCAAGGCATTTACCGGCGTGGCCGCGATGCGGCTCGTCCAGTCGGGAAAACTGGACCTCGCCGCTCCGGTCGGCCGTTATCTGCCCGATCTCCCCGCCGACTGGCGCGGGGTTACGATTCGCCAGCTGCTGAGCCACAGCTCCGGCCTGCCGGACATCATGCGTGCGCCTACCGTGGAAACGGACGCGGCAGCGGCCTGGGCCTGGGTTCAGCAGAAACCCGTGGACTTCGCTCCAGGCGAGCGCTTTGCGTACTGCCAGACCAATTACACGATCATCCAGCGCGTACTCAATAGCCTCGAAGGCCGTGCACTCGATGCGCCTCTGGCAGAAGAGCAACTGCACCTGGCCGGCATGAAGCACACGTTTTACGGCGACGCCTACGACGTGATACCCGGCAAGGCGCCCACTTACAGTTGGAAGCTTCCGGGCCCGTTCGTCAACGGCTACAGCGGCGCCATGCCCGATGCGACATGGACGCTGAGGGCAACCTCAGAGCGTTTCCTGCCTTTTCGCCGCGCATCCTCCGGCTTGAACAGCACGGCCACGGACTTGGCAAACTGGCTGATCGCCATCAACGATGGCCGATTGCTGACGCCGGGCGCGCGCGACGCCATGTGGACGCCGGTGGCTTTCGCCAACGGCAAGCAGGGAACATGGGCCTTGGGCTGGCAGGCATGGAAACGAGGCAGCCATCGCGCGGTCGGCATGACCGGCGGCGGTCGCGCGGCGGCGTTCTACTTTCCGGAGGACCGCGTCGGCGTGGTCATCCTCACCAACCTGGCCGGCGCCTTTCCGGAGGATTTCGTCGACAAGGTCGCCTCCATCTATGCGCCGGAGTTGCCTTTGTCGGGCGTGCCCGCCTTGCGGATAGCGCTGGATGAGAAGGGATATCAGCACGCCTCGGACGTGGCCTCCGCCATCGAAATCAAGGATCCCCAGGTCGCTTGGCCGGAGATGGAATTGAACGATTGGGGGTACCGGTTGCTAAGCACGGGACGCGCAAGGGACGCGCTCGCCATCTTCCAGCTGGTTGCTGAAAAATTCCCGGAAAGTGCCAATGCCGAAGACAGCTTTGCGCAGGCTTACCACGTCGTCAGCGATACCAAGAATTCCATTCTTCACTATCGGCGTGTACTGCAGCTCGATCCGACCAGCGAGAGCGCCAAGCGCCATATCGAGGAGATGACATCAGGCGTGAAGCAGTAAATGGCTAACCCTGCCGATGACGATGTCGGGACGACGGATTAGCAGTCGACAAGGTCCGCTTCGGGTCGGAAGCGGACGTCAGCCGCCGCCTTTATCGTCGGTGTTACCAAGTATGGCTAGCAACAGTCCACCTGCACCAACGATGCCAGCCCACATACCACTGATACCGATCACTTTATGAAACTGCCAAACTACTAATGACCCTATCGCAAGAAGCATTCCCGTAGCCTCGATCCATCCGAGCTTCCGGTTGCCAACTCGAATGAACCTTCCATCGTCACGATTTATCCGGCGTCTGAAATTGACCAGGAAACTCATGTCTACAGCCCTCCAACGGGTCGTGGCAAAAACGGCTCCTTTAAGTTCAATTAGGAGGCGAATGTCTGCTCCGGGTCGATAGCGGACATTCCGCCTTCATTTCCGAAGAGCATTCCAGCGCCTCTGCAATTCGCCTATGTGCTCTGCGCCCCCGCCAACGGAATGCCTTTGAAGGTACCGCAAAACCGTAGCCCTAGCCTCCAGGTCACCCGTATCGCCGAGTCGCTCCAACCAGAATACTCCCTTAGCTTCATCACCCACGTAGAGCATGTAATGGCTAACGAGTCGATCAATCGATGAAATATCGCCGGCGAGTGCTCTGCCTTCAACAGCCTTTAGGTCACCTGGTGCCACCCGATATGCCTCGCCCGGCGTAGGAGCAATTTGCTTTGCCGACGACTGAAATCCTGCACTGGCGAGTGGCCACACGCCAAAAGCAAGTGCAAGACCAAGCAGGCGACCGATTGACCAGTTCGTAAAAGTCATCTGAACTCCCGTACCCAAAAACCCTAGTCTGGCCCACTACAACATGACCGCATTGGGTTGAAAGCGATCACTTCGCTGTCCAACTCAAACGCCCGACCAGCAAAGAGTCACCGGACAGCTTTGGCTCGATGCGGCTCCTATATCACCCATCAGGCCAGATAAGGCTTGTCGTAGCCGGCGTACCGGAAGTTCGACGAGATAACCAGTTCCCGGACGCTCAGGGGGCCATAGGTGTCGGTGTGCACTTGCTCGGCTTCGTAGTCGAACAGCGACCAGCCAATCCGGATGGCCGGCTTGATGCCGCCGGGCTGGCCGCCGAAGGCGGCGACGACATCGCGCTGAATGTATACGCCGAAGATCATGGCCGTTGTGCCGCTGGCGAAGTTCAACAGCAGGAACGGCCCTGAGCCGTCTTTGACGTTATTGATGGCCTTGCGATAGAGAGAGTACTTCCACTCCTGAGGGTTCGTCTTGCTCGAAAGACCGTAGTAATCCTGCACGAACCAGGGGAAATCGCGCGAAGACGACTTGTCCTGCGCATACCATTCGGTGTTATTCGGCCACGGGAAATCCGGGCCAAGTGCGGCGATCTCCAGCCGGCTGAACGGCACGAACCGCCCTTTGACATCTTTCTTGGTGGGCATCTTCGATGTCCACTTGTAGAAGGGATAGACTGCCAGGAAGGTCTGCAATGCCCTCCTGGCGTTATCGCGATCACCATCGGCGCTGTGCCAGTTGTCGATCTGCAGCAAGATGGCGAGGAACTCGGAGGGCTGATCCCGAAGAAAATCCCGGCAAGTGTCCAGCGCTTGTTTCAGTGGTTCATAGCGGCTCAGGTGCATTTCGCCGCCCGACATCTTGCCGTGGCACGTCCAGAACTCGAATCCACCCCGGATCTTCTCTACCTCGATGCGGATATCCAGCAGTCGCACGCCGTCACGCAGCTGCTCGGTGATGGTCCGGTCGTGGCAGGCGTAAGGAGTGCTCTTTCCGCTTGTTCGGATGGCCGCGGTGTCGTGGGTGCCAAGCAGATTGATCTCGCCAATGCACCTGTTGTCGGGTAGGTGTTGCAACCAGTTGCCGAAAGTCAGGACGGGGAACGGCGTTACGCTGAGCGACGGGTTGAAGTCGGACCTGGGGGAAATGCCTCCAGGCTGAGTGCTGATGGGGGTATTTCCTGTCCATGCATGGCCGTCGAATACGGCAGTAAACAGCAGGGTGTCGCTCTGGCTGCGATAGACCAGATGCAGTTTCTGTTCGAAGGCCACCATGCCCGGGGCTGCCGTCGATGCGGGAATAGATGTCTGCCCCGATGAATGGCGGCAGGTAATGGGCGTGTTGCCGGACCAACGTGTGTTGCGATCGTAAACGCTCAAATAGAGATTGTTGCTGTTCTGGTCCTGATAGCAGACATGCAGTTTGTTGTTGAAGACTGCGGCGGTGGGGCCGTGCCGTGACATGGCCGGGGAACCCTGACCTTGTACCTGAATCGGGTGATCCTCGGCCCAATAGTTACCGCCGCGGTAGACGCAGGCGCGCAAGGTGTTGCTTTGCGACTCCTTGTACAGCAACCAAAGCTCGTTCCCGAAAGTCACCAGTTCGACATCGGCATCGGTGGTGAGCGGCGCGCCGTTGGGAAGATGGATGGTTTGCGTCGGAGTCCATCGGCCGTCCGGCGTCATGAACGTCAAAAGGATGGTGCTGTTCCCTGCCTGCTTGTAGACCAGGTACAGCTGGTGCAGAAACACAGCCATGGCGGGCCGCCGGTCGGTCTTACGCGGGCCCACGCCGCCGGGCAACAGCAACGTGCTTCCGCCGTACCAGGCGTGACCGTCGTAATGACCGATCGTCAACTCATTCGTATCGGCATGGCGATAGACGAGGTAAAGCTTCTTTTGCTCGGCGTGCCAGCACGTCACAGATTCCATCGCACTCTGGCTATTGACGCGACTGAACAGCTTACCCAGCTGGCGCGATAGAGCTTCGTTGCCTTGCCACACGCGCGCCTCAGCGGCTGCCTGATCCGCTCTCACACCATAGGAGGCCGAGTACAGCGCATGGTTGCCCTGGCCTTTGAATACGAAGTAGATGCTCTCCATGCGTGACTCCGGTCGTGATCAGTGAGGGACGGGTGAGTTTGGCCGGAATCGTACATCGCTAAATGGCCCAATAGTCACTCGTATGCTCGCAGCAAATCCGCTCTAACGCTTGGCTCGACATTGATCCATTCCGTGTTTGCCACGAAATACAAGCTGACCCCCTGTTCGCGAGCGGAAGCGAGAATTTGCTGAAACCAGCGACAGTAGGACCACTCTCTAGGCCGGGGAGAGTGCAGGGATCGACGCTCGCCACTCTCATCGAACTCCAAGACGTTCGCATAGATGGCGTAGACCTCTTCCATGAGACTCGGCGACTCTTTGAGGTCATCCCAGTAGTCAATGCCTTCCAACAACGGCAAGCCCACAGACCCGTTGGCCATCCAAAAGCTAAAAGTCCTGAGAGTGCCCGAGAATTCATGACTCAATTTTGCAGGGCGCTTCATGCCTTATCAGTCCTCATGTCTAAAAAACGACCGTCGTGCCAATGTCTGCTTTGGGCTGCGACTTCAGCCGGTCAACGCAACACATTGCTGGGATTCGTTGCGCCCTGTCGACTCAACATCCCCCAGGCGGCCCGGGTGGATGAGAACCCAGATAGACATCCCTAGGTTCACGGTTAGGATCGACGAGGTACCCCGTCGTCGGCGCTGAACCGCGCTGAGTCCATATGAAAATGCCGATGACCAAGCCGCCCAAGACGGGAATGAGCCAGACGACTAATGCTTGTCCGACTTTCTGGCGAACAAGCAACCCTTGATCAACGACGACGGCCCAGGTGACGCCGGCATCCAGCACCAGGAGTCCATAAAGAGCGAGATATAGATATGCGCTGGCCCGGCCCAGGTGTAGTGATTGGAAAGAAACAAAGAACCCGAGCGTGATGCAGATCGCGACAAATCCGAGCACCGCTCGCGGGTTGAATTGATCTCGTTTGGGCGAATCATCGTTCACAGCCCCCCCCTGAATCCTAAGGCTACGCGCGCATGGTGCCATGCCGCCGTCCAGGTGCCCGCTTCGGGTCGAAAGCGGACGCTACGAAATCAAGCGGATGTCAGCCAACCTTCCGGTCCATGTAGGTCTTAAAGTTATCGATGTAGTCATCCAGGTTCTCTTCCAACATGGATCGGAACTGTTTGACGAAGTACTCAATCGTTTCCTGTTTCGCGGCCGCCATGTCCTCGCCCGACTCGAAACCGCAAGCGCTCACCCAAGCACTGAAGCGGGACGAGGCATACATGCACGAGGCGCTGACCTTTCCGCGCGAAACCTCCGCGAGCTGATCATTCGCTAAGCGAATTACAGCATCTGCGCGATTGTAAAAGTCATTATCGGTATCCATAGCCAAGCGGTCTCCCTGGGCGGACGATAAATCATATGGGACGGACTCTACCGAAAGTGTCCGCTCCGGGTCGGAGGCAGACACTATCCACTCCTATTTGGAGGCCGGAGCGTTTTCTTCGTCTACATCTGATGCGTCCCAGCAGGCGTGCCATCGGACCAGGTGGCGACTCCGACCAGGAGTACCGAAAGCGGCGGCATCTCGGCGGCCGCGGCCTGATGGTCCGGCGCGAAGAACCAATAGTTGCCGCCGAAGATGGGGGAGCCATCGGCATTGGCTCCCCAACTGGCTCCGTCCTTGAATGGCACGTAGAACATGACATGCGCCATGTCGTGCTCGCCGTCCTCTGACAGATAGGATGACTTGGACATCATGTAGCACATGGCGCCCGGCTCCAGCGGCGGAATCTCCTTGGCGCGCATGGCGGCCTTGATGCGATTGGCGATATCGGCATCGGTACGGCCGGCGAGGGTCAGCGCCGTACGAAGTTTGGCGATTGCGGTGACGGTGCGCGCTGCCTGGGCGTTGTCGCAACCTGCGGCGCGGATCTTCGGATTCCATCGCTCGGGCCAGTCCGGCGCGCCGCTGAATCCCCGTGCGACCCAGCAGACAAACCCGTTGGTGCCGGTAACGGCCGTTTCATAGCCGGTGCGGGTCAGGACCAGGACCGTCGCATCCTTGGAAATGGAGCTGGGCGCGGCGCTCCTGGCCAGGGCGATTTCCTGGGCGCGGTCCATAAGGTAGGCATCGACCGGGGCCATGCGAGAGTAGGATCCAGCCGCATCCGCAACGCCCGCGGTCAGCGCGAGCATGGCCAGCACGGCCGATGCCATCCGCTTGGCGACAGCGCTACCCGTGAATTTCTTCCTCGTTACGTTCTGCATCGTCGTACGCATTGTCGTGTCCTCCTGGTTGAGCCGTTCATGCGGTCCGGCACCCGTTCCTCCGGGCGGCCTCATACAGGCGACGAATGAGGCTCTCCTGAATCGACAGCGGCTGCGGGACATGTTGGCCCCCAGATATCGGGGTCAGAGATATCGGGGACGGCGGCCGTTAAAGGCAGTTAACTACATTCGTCCCCGATAACCCCATCGTCATTGATTTGCTCGATCCCTTCAAAGCGAAGGAATGCCGCCCACCCATAGAGTGCGCTGCAAATTATCGCCATCAAATTCAGCGATATGGTCAAATCAGGCTCCGTGACGATCTTGATCATCACGCGCGGACCGAACTGGAATTCATAAAATGATCCCGCGGAGCGCACCGCGACGATCTGGAAAATATAGAAGACCGCTGCAGCGAGCAGTACTCTCCAGGTAGGAGCAAGCAGGCGCCTGAGAAAAATGATCGTCACAGCGGTGCCGACTATTGGCACCAGCCATCTTGTCCAATCCGTACCGATGACCTCGATGGGAGCTACTCCCGAGACAACTACAAAAAGCGTGACAGCAGCGCTCATACACAGCCATGCGTAGAGAGACCACTCCATCGGCGTAAGTTTCATCCCCCTTCCCCCTAATCCAAAGCACATCGGTCATCAGTATGTCTGCTACGGGTCGGAAGCGGACGTAGCATCACTGCCAATTAACGGTCGTCCATTGCTCTGAGGATGTGCTGACGAACATCGGCAGCCATCACCGGATCGACATCTTTTTCGGCGAGAAGAAGCAGTTTGGCTAAGACGTCCTTAGCCGGCCCGCGCTTTAGCCACCAGTGAAAAGCACCATTCCGGTCGTGCTCTGAGCCAAATTCGTCACCCGAGCGATACAAGCTCACTTGTCCCTGGAAGAGCTCATCGGGGTAGAGACCCCAGCTTTCCCACTCTTCCGGAAAGCGCATCAGCTTAAGAAATTCTGTCTTGGTCATGTCCTTCCTTGGCGTCTGGATCACGCAGCCGGGTGTCCGCTATGGGTCGGAAGCGGACCTTACCTATTTGGAACCGTCGTATAGAGGATCGTCCAAGTCGTTGGGCCAAACAGACAGCCCGGGCAGGTCATCCAGCCACCTACCCAGTGCCTCCGCCTCTGCCTTCGATGCGACACATACATCTCCACAGGCATACGAGTTTCCGATTCCGTCAATCGCGAGAACGGAGTCGACTACTAGCTGACCGGAGAAGCCTACCGGGGGAGCGCCCGCGGCAATTTTGGACAAGTCGATACCCGCGCCGGGTCCGCTCGGAATGGCAATGTCGACGTCGCCATTCGCGTGACCGTAGGAGCCACCTGTGTAAAAGATGCTGAATTCAACGCGAATCATCCTTGCTCCCTGTCACTTCTGCGATGGCCGCCTTGGGTCGGAAGCAGACCGTAGCGGTTCAACAGACTTGTAGCTGACCACCATATAGCCACCATGCCAGGCGCGAGCGAGAACCAGGCCTGCCAGACGGTCGACCAGGATGCTCCATCGCGTTTGCAACAGACCGCCTGAAATCTCTCCACGCCTACGTTGGCTAGGAAATAGACCACCATCAAAAGGCCGCAAAGGCCAAGCAGAGCCAAATCAGGTGGGCCCTATCCTCCGATCCGGCGTTATCGCGCGATACCTTTTCAAGCTCCACATAGGCTTTCTCCCAGCTGGTGAGCTCGTCGTCGTTTGAGCGCGCCGAACCCGCAAAGAGCATGCTGGTGATCACTACGAAGAAACATAACAGCCGAGCCAACATGAAGATCCCTCTCTAACCCGCCTAAGAGAAGGGGGCGATATATGCCCCCTCCACCATTCAACAATTGCTCGTGCAAGCAGCCGTATCGTCCGTCATGCAAGTGTGTCCGCCGGCGCAACGGTAACCCTTCAGAGGCTCAAGCATCGGCGTGATGCCCCGTCGCACTTGGCTTAACTACCTCCGCCCCCTCTAAAGCTTTAGCGCGGCAGGTTTGCGTCCATCCAGTTGGTGATGAATACATCCAGCGCAATGCGTGGGGGAACAGCCAGGCCGGCGTCGCGCACGAACACCGTGGCAGCCTTGATCAGTGACTGCCGCGCCACGCTACCGGCCTGCCGCGCTGCCGCCTGCTTGCGCCGAAGCTGGACGATGTGAGGCTCCGGTTTACCTGGCTTGGCGAACTTCTGGTAACGGCGTAGCTCATCGGCCACCAGCCTGGTATCCAAGGCCGCCTGCGTGACAGCTAAGCGCGCCTTCAGAAGAGAGGTCAGGGACGCTGCCGCCGTCACTCTCGATGGCTCGTCGGCTAACAGGATCAAGTGGGCGATATCCGGCGATAGTTGCTTCTTCAGTTCCGCGCATGCCGAAGCGTCAGAGCGCTCCAGCAGTTCAAGAAGATGTGCGTAGGGAAAAGGAATGGATGCAGTCACAAGACACACTCTAGGAGAAGCCGAGGTCCCTTAAGCCAAAACAGGGAGAGAGCTCGTTTCTCGCAGCATAAGTGAACCTGACTCCGTTTCTGCTTTCTTCACGAAACCCAACCTGGAAAGTCGACCAGCACCTTCCAATCACCCTTGACGCGGCGCAGGTACAGGTAAGAACCACCCCCGCACAGGGAGCCGCAGTAGTGGGCTATGTAGACAACTGCGATTTCGCCGTCCGGTGAATACCCTGGGATGCTCACGGATGTCCAGCCGGAGGCTCCAGGAAAAGATTCGTAGAATTTCTTCCAGGCTTCGTCCAGCGATATATTGTTTGCCAAATTTGACTCGTGATCGAAGAATCTTTGGATCTCCTGCGCACGAATCAATTTGGCTCCCTGGCACGCAAGACCCTCTGGGAGCAGTACAGCAACGCCATTTCTGCGTTCAAGATCAGAATAGGCACCGGATTGATCTGCGTCCCCCATGTCGTCAGCCGGTCGGGGAGCCGCAGTTGTAGACGAGAGGACGACGTAACCATTCTTCGCTTGGCATAGCGAATTAAGGGCTACCCCCAACACCGCCGCGTCTTCTTGCTGAACCGTCTGAACAGGTGTGCCGGCCAGTGATGACAGGTAGGGCAACAGTATCAAGGCAACGACTGCGACGCTGCGTTTAAGCATCTCTTTCCCCAGGGGCATCGCTTCACTGTGCTTATTTGTCGGCGCTTCTGGCCGTCTCGCCTCCAAGAATGTAGAGAGGCTCACTTCTTCGCTCGTAAGTGAACCTGACCCCATTTGTTTGATTTCACATCAGAGCTAAAAAGCGGAACGATATCCGTTAGCCACCCTCAATCTATTGAGCCCCTTCTCAGCCCTAACGCCATCACTGGGATAACGAAGCTAGTCAGGATCGTAAAGATTGGAGCGAGGCGCCACGCCAAACTCTCGCCAGAACATTTTATGAATTCTAAAATGGCAATCAGGATTGATATCGCCCGCCCCAATATTGCGCCCTTCTCGGTACACCCAAGAGAACGGGCTGGTTGCAGTCTGTTTTATACCTATAATTCCTACATGATATAAAATGGCGATCGCCACACTCACAAAGCCTTCCCTTCTACCCTGCTTATCAGGATTCAAAAAATCAACCGCGATTTTGCTAAGCTCATCGTCACCCGCCTCACTCGCGACCGCAATAATCACCGAATCTACCGTTTCTTCCTTTATGTGAGATAAAATGAAACTTTCAGGCAATCCCCGCACTAGCGCGACGCAATGCCTCAAACTGGGGAAAAGTTGAGTCCACTCATCAAGGACTGACCTGAGTCGCTTCTGGGAATATTTTTCTTCCGCATTGTGAAGAGTAGCCCAAGTAATACGAGCCTTCCCTTCTGCACTAGCCAGGCACTCGTTAATAAATGAAATAACATCACGCGGCCGAAGAAAAGTTCGATCTAAAATGTAATTTAGTGACTTATCGCCCCCTCGATCCTTAGGAAGTATCTCCGCAAGCGTCACCCTCTTGCCGGTGTATTTCCTTCTAAAGACCTCATTAACTCTAACCTCAATTAGCGCCTCGAGATCTTTTTCCCTCCACCGCAATCGCGCGTAGTAAGACTCATATTTTTCTTCCTGAAACCCACCATCACGAGTCTCGTTATATACCTTCTCTAAAAGGTCTTGGCGCAGAACAGCAACGATTTTGACGTTTCTTATCTTTCTAAATATTTTTATCTCTTCTATTAAAGATCGTATAAGAAGAAATTTGGAGCTGTTTGAAACCCAGCTTTCGTCTAAATTATCAATGACGATATAGAACGGCCGCTGCGGATCGTCAAAGACCTCATCTGCTAAGAAGGCAACCAGCTTGCCCAGTTCCTTCATTTGAATTTTGTTTACTACTGCGGAGCCTCTAGTGAGAATCTCACTCCTCTCTTCCTCAGACAATTTAGCATTAGCATCAAGCTTGACTAAATGGCCCGCTGAAATCGAGGATTTTAGATCAGCCTCCATTTTCTCAGTAACTTTCTTAACGCGTACCTCAGTGTCCTGCCAGAATTTATCACCCCATTCCTGCAGGTAGCGCAGAGCTCGCGCTTTAACGCGATCTCTTTTAAATTTCTGGAAAAGCCCCTCAAACCAACTCTCCACCACCCTATCGCTATCCCAGTTATATCGTGCTCTCAATAGCTCAGTTATTAACACATGCCTCCAGAGCATGCGATAGAACACGTCGAGATTAACCCCCGCATCCCGGAAGAATTTCAATATCGTGGAATTCTCAACGTACTTGAATGATAAATCAGAAGGATTAATATTGATGGCATTGGATACGACTTGCTCAAGGCGAATTAAGGTCGCGCTCTTTCCCGCCCCGGTCCTTCCAATAATTATGGATGCCGGACTTTCGGTATCCATAACTTGATCCAAACACCCATTTTCTATGAAGCACGTGGATAATAATTCACGATCAGTCTCCGCATCAGGCGCGCCGATCGAACAATTACGCCAAATCACAACATCCTGATCAGATTGACCCTGCATCCCTTGCCCCCCTTTTTTTCCAACAAAAAGGGCGGCACAAAGCCACCCTTTCTCGTTTACTTAATCGTCTCCGCGCTCAACCACACTTGCTATACCCACAATTCAAACAAGTCTGACACCCATCCATCAACACCAACGCCTTCGTATTGCACTTGGCGCACAACGTCGCCCCCGGCGGAAACCCATTGCTCGATTCGCCCGCGGCCGCCTCAGCTTCGACGCTCGGCCCCACCTGGCTCACCTCAGTGTTTTTTTTTGCGCCAGCCTCATAGGCCGCACGCTTCTCCGCAATCAGGCGCTTGGTCGACTCGTCCATCTCCGGGTCGTGGATCAGGCCGATGGTCTTCATGTGCTGCTCGATCACCGCGCCGATCTCGGCCACGATGCTGGGCATGTAGATGCCGCCGGGCTTGAAGTAGCCGCCGCGCGGGTCGAACACCGCCTTCATCTCTTCGACCAGGAAGGTGACGTCGCCGCCCTTGCGGAACACGGCGGAGATGATGCGGGTGAGCGCGACGATCCACTGGAAGTGGTCCATGTTCTTCGAGTTGATGAAGATCTCGAAGGGGCGGCGCTGCTCGTGGGGCGTGCCGGCGTTGAGCACGATGTCGTTGACGGTGACGTACAACGCATGCTCGAACAGCGGCGACTTGATCTTGTAGGTGGAGCCGACCAGCGTCTCGGGACGCTCCAGGCTCTCGTGCATCTGGATGACTTCCGCCTTGGGCGCCTCCTTGGGCGCGGCGGGAGCGGCTACTGCGGCGGGCGCGGCCTTGTCCTCGGGCTTGACGACGTTGTAGCCCTTGATCTTCTTTTCGATCTTGATCGCCATAGGGATGCTTCTTTTTTCAATGTTGGCGGGAGAACGGCGCTGCAGCTGCGTAGCCCTGAAACGGCACCGGCCCGGCACTAAGGCCGGGCCGGCACGCGGTACGGCTTACTTCTTCTTGCGGGCGACCTTCTTGGCCGGCTTGCGCGCGGACTTGACGGCGGCCTTCTTGCTGGCAGTGGACCTCTTGACCGCCTTCTTGGCGGTCTTCTTACCGGCGGCCTTCTTGGCCGTCTTCTTCACGGCCTTCTTGGCCGTCTTCTTGCTGCTGACCTTCTTTGCAGCCTTGCGGGCCGTCTTCTTCACGGCCTTCTTGGCGGTCTTCCTGGCGCCGGCCTTCTTGGTCGCCTTCTTCGCGACCTTCTTGGCGGCGGCCTTCTTGGCGGTCTTCTTCACGGCCTTCTTGGCCGTCTTCTTGGCGCCAGCCTTCTTCACTGCCTTCTTGGCAGTCTTCTTGGCGCCGGCTTTCTTGGCGGCCTTCTTGGCAGTCTTCTTGCCAGCGGCCTTCTTCACCGCCTTCTTGGCGGCCTTCTTGGCCGGAGCGGCCTTCTTGGCAGCCTTCTTGCGCGCCTTCTTGGGGGCGGCAGGGGCTTCGGCAGCAGCCGGGGCTTCCGGCATGGCCGGCGTAGCGATCGAATCGAAATCGGTATCAATGGACATCTGGGTTTCCCCTCCGACGTGAGTTCAGTACTTGGCGTGGGCCTGCGTGTATCAAGGCTTGAAAACAGCTTTCCGGGCATAGGCCGGCGGTTGCTGGGCAACCGCCGGCCTGTACTCAAAACTTGCCGTAATAGCCTTCCTTCAAGGCATCAAAAAGGTTTGCGGCGGTGTGCAGCTCCCCGTCGTATTCCACTTCTTCGTTGCCTTTCAGTTCGATAACGCTACCGTCTTCCAATTCGAAGCGGTAGAGGGTGCTCTCAAGATCGGCTTCCTTCACCAGCACGCCCTGGAACGCGGCGGGGTTGAAACGGAAGGTCGTGCAGCCCTTGAGGCCCTGCTTATAGGCGTAGAAGTAGATGTCCTTGAAATCTTCGTACGGATAGTCCGTGGGCACGTTCGCGGTCTTGGAGATCGAGGAATCGATCCATTTCTGCGAGGCGGCCTGGATATCCACGTGCTCTTTGGGCGTGATGTCGTCGGCGGCGACGAAGTAGTCCGGCAGCTTGGCCTGCGGATCGTCGCTGAACGGCACCGCGGCGGCATTGATGAGGCCGCGATAGGCGAGCAGCTCGTAGCTGTACACCTCGATCTTTTCCTTGGTCTTGCGGCCTTCGCGGATCACGTTGCGCGAATAGTGGTGGGCGAAGCTCGGCTCGATGCCGTTGCTGGCGTTGTTGGCCAGCGACAGCGAGATGGTGCCGGTGGGCGCGATCGAGCTGTGATGAGTGAAGCGGGCGCCGACTTCGGCGAGCTCAGCCACCAGGTTCGGCGCCACCGAGGCCACGCGCTGCATGTAGCGGCTGTACTTGGCGTGCAGCACGCGGCCGGGGATGGCGTCGCCCACTTTCCAGCCGTCGGCGGCCATTTCCGGACGCTTGCGCAGCATGTCGCCGGTGACGGTGAAGTCCTGCGAGAGGATCGGGGCGGGGCCCTTTTCCTTGGCCAGGTCCAGCGCCACTTCCCAGCCGGCCACGGCCATTTCGCGGGAGACGTCCTCGGTGAAGGCCACCGCGTCGGCGTTGCCGTAGCGCATCTTGAGCATGGTGATGGTGCTGCCCAGGCCCAGGAAGCCCATGCCATGGCGACGCTTGGACAGGATCTCGTGGCGCTGCTGTTCCAGCGGCAGGCCGTTGATCTCGACCACGTTGTCGAGCATGCGAGTGAACACCTTCACCACTTCGCGGTACTCGTCCCAGTCGAAGCGGGCCTTGGGGCCGAAGGGGTCGCGCACGAAGGTGGTGAGGTTGATCGAGCCCAGCAGGCAGGAGCCGTACGGCGGCAGGGGCTGCTCGCCGCAGGGGTTGGTGGCGCGGATGTGCTCGCACCACCAGTTGTTGTTCATCTCGTTGACCTTGTCGATCAGGATGAAGCCCGGCTCGGCGTAGTCGTACGTCGAGACCATGATCATGTCCCACAGGTGGCGGGCGCGGATGTGGCCGTAGATCTTGCAGGCGACCAGGCCGTCCTCGCGGGACACGTAGTTCTGGTGGGTGGGCCACTCGCGCCACACGACCTTGGCCGGGTCGGTAAGGTCGATCTCGTCCTGTTCCTTGACGTGCACCGGGAAGACCATCGGCCAGTCGTGGTCGTGCTCGACCGCCTGCATGAAGCCGTCGGTGATCAGCAGGCTCAGGTTGAACTGGCGCAGGCGGCCATCCTCGCGCTTGGCGCGGATGAATTCCTTGACGTCCGGATGGCTCACGTCGAACGTGCCCATCTGCGCGCCGCGGCGGCCGCCGGCGGAGGAGACGGTGAAGCACATCTTGTCGTAGATATCCATGAAGGACAGCGGGCCGCTGGTGTAGGCACCGGCGCCCGACACGTAGGCGCCGCGCGGGCGCAGCGTGCTGAACTCGTAGCCGATGCCGCAGCCGGCCTTCAGGGTGAGGCCCGCCTCGTGCACCTTCTCCAGGATGTCGTCCATGGAGTCGGTGATGGTGCCCGACACGGTGCAGTTGATGGTGGAGGTGGCGGGCTTGTGCTCCAGCGCGCCGGCGTTGGAGGTGATGCGGCCGGCGGGAATCGCACCGCGGCGCAGCGCCCACAGGAAGCGCTCGAACCAGTGCTGGCGCAGCTCCGGCGTGGCTTCCACTTCGGACAGCGCGCGCGCGACGCGCTGGTAGGTTTCGTCGACGCTGCCGTCGACCGGATCGCCCGACTTGGCTTTCAGGCGGTATTTCTTGTCCCAGATGTCGTAGGACGCAGGCTGCAGCGGAATCATGGCAACGCCGTCTCGATTGATTTCCGCACCCACAGCAGGTGCACGCACAGTGCTCATCGGCTTCCTGACCTCCCGGCTTGGCCTTGCGGCCCCGTTGGTTTCTTCTTTTATGGTTTGGACCGTCCGCGCGTACGTCGCTCTATGCGAGGCCGTGCCTGACGTCCCCCTGCCGACTCTGCGACAACTCCCCCTAGAGCTGTCATCTTGGCACCAGCATTAGTTGGAGCGCCGGCGCCCATACACAAGATGTTGTGGTGCGAACGGAGGTGCAAGTTACCCCCGAGGCCGGCCGATGTCAAAGATTTTTGCGCGGGATCACGTTTGGAACTGTCGGCGTTGAGTTACGTCGAAGTGAGCGGCTTTCCGGTCAGTGTGTCGGCATGTTGTTTGCGTATCTGCCGGCGTCTTCCGGAGGCTTCGGTAGGGCTTGTCTGACACGCCTGTCATCCCAACAGAAGCGCCGCAGGGCGCGGCTTAAGATGCTCCGCCTGCCGATCGATCCGAACCTTCGCGCGCCTCGTGCACGCGCCTCACTCGAAAGGGAGTCGCTTTCCATGTCGCACCGCCGTATCCGTCCGTTCGCCGCCTTGTTCGCCGCCCTGCTCGGCACTGCCGTGCCGCTGGCCTGCCAGGCCTCCCTGCCCGCCACCGTCGACGGCCAGGCCCTGCCCTCGCTGGCGCCGATGCTGGAGAAGGTGACGCCGGCGGTGGTGAACATCTCGACCAAGACGCGCGTGCAGGTGCGCGATCCGTTCTTCGACGATCCGGTGTTCCGCCAGTTCTTCGGCCTGCCCGGCCAGCAGCGCGAGCGGGTGGCGCAGAGCCTGGGTTCGGGCGTGATCGTGGATGCGGCCAAGGGCTACATCCTCACCAACAACCATGTGGTGGGCGGTGCGGACGACATCACGGTGAGCCTGCAGGACGGGCGCGACTTCAAGGGCAAGCTGATCGGCACCGATCCGGATACCGACGTGGCGGTGGTGCAGATCCAGGCCAGCGGACTGCAGGCGCTGCCGGTGGCGGATTCATCCAAGCTGCGTGTCGGCGATTTCGTAGTCGCTGTCGGCGATCCCTTCGGGCTGAGTCAGACGGTGACCTCGGGCATCGTGTCGGCGCTGGGCCGCTCGGGCCTGGGCGGCACGGGCTACCAGAACTTCATCCAGACCGATGCGTCGATCAATCCTGGCAACTCCGGCGGCGCGCTGGTGAACCTGCGCGGCGAGCTGGTGGGCATCAACACCATGATTTTCTCGCCCTCGGGTGGCAACGTCGGCATCGGCTTCGCCATCCCGACCAATCTCAGCCGCGACGTGATGGAGCAACTGATCGCACACGGCAAGGTGAGCCGCGGCAACCTCGGCGTGGAGACGCAGGACATCACCCCGCGCATCGCCCAGGTGCTGGGCCTGAAGAACACCAGCGGCGCGGTGGTGACGCGGGTGAGCGCGGGCTCCGCCGCGGATGGCGCCGACATCGAGACCGGCGACGTGATCACCGCGATCGACGGCAAGCCGCTGCGCAACGCCCAGGAACTACGCAACGCCGAGGGCCTGCTGCCGGTGGGCAGCACAGTGAAGCTGACCCTGCAGCGCAATGGCGCCAGCCGCGAGGTGACCGCCAAGCTGACGCCGGAGAAGCTGGCGACGGTGGATGGGGCGACGTTGGATCCGCGCTTGGCGGGGGTGATGTTCAGTGAGTTGTCGCAGAGTTTGCGCGGTCAGGGGGTGGCTGGAGTGGCGGTGCATAGCGTGAAGCCCGGGAGCCGCGCGGCGCTGGCTGGATTGGGGACGAACGATGTGGTGATCGGGGTGGGGAATGCGCGGATTCCGAATCTGGCCACGATGAAGCGCTTGGCTGGGGTGAAGCCGCGGCAGTTGGTGTTGGTGGTGTCGGGGGATGAGGGGGTGCGGTATGTGGACGTGCGTTGAGCGAACCTCGATGTGAGCCCCTCTCCCAGCGGCGACCCGCAGGTAGTCCCCGTGGGAGAGAGGGATTGCGGTGAGGGTACGGGCGGAGCGCGGAAGTGATGCGCACCGCTCCGCCCGCACCCTCATCCGGCTGCCGCCACCTTCTCCCGGAGGGAGAAGGGTCACCATTTGGAACGGAGAGGGGTTGGGGTGAGGGTACGGGCGGAGCGCGGAAGTGATGCGCACCGCTCCGCCCGCACCCTTATCCGGCTGCCGCCACCTTCTCCCGGAGGGAGAAGGGTCACCATTTGGAACGGAGAGGTGATCCCCTCTCCCTCCGGCGACCCGAAGGTAGTCCCCGTGGGAGAGAGGGGTTAGGGTGAGGGTACGGGCGGAGCGCGGAAGTGATGTGCATCGCTCCGCCCGCACCCTCATCCGGCTGCCGCCACCTTCTCCCGGAGGGAGAAGGGTCACCATTTGGAACGAAGAGGTGATCCCCTCTCCCTCCGGCGACCCGAAGGTAGTCCCCGTGGGAGAGAGGGGTTGGGGTGAGGGTACGGGCGGAGCGCGGAAGTGATGTGCATCGCTCCGCCCGCACCCTCATCCGGCTGCCGCCACCTTCTCCCGGAGGGAGAGGGGTCACCATTTGGAACGGAGAGGTGATCCCCTCTCCCTCCGGGAGAGGGGTTGGGGTGAGGGTTCGGGCGGAGCGCGGAAGTGATGTGCATCGCTCCGCCCGAACCCTCATCCGGCTGCCGCCACCTTCTCCCGGAGGGAGAAGGGTCACCATTTGGAACGGAGAGGTGATCCCCTCTCCCTCCGGGAGAGGGGTTGGGGTGAGGGTTCGGGCGGAGCGCAAGAGTGATGTGCATCGCTCCGCCCGCACCCTCATCCGGCTGCCGCCACCTTCCTCGCTCCTCAGAGCCGCGCACATCCCTGTGCCCTCCCCGCGTGCTCCCGGAGGGAGAAGGGTTCCACTTTGAAGGTTGAGGAATAAATAGCCCGCGTAGGTTGGGGTGAGCCGCAGGCGAACCCCAACGGGACGTGCAGGGTGTCGCGGCGTTGGGGTTCGCCTGGGGCTCACCCCAACCTACGTCTGCGTTTCGCGATGGGTGTCGCACTAACCCCTGATATACCCCCCTCCCGTCAGCCCCCGTTTCGCTTTCTTACGCCACGATGGCCAATGAGGGAGATTCCGGGCGTTTTTTCTGACCCCGAGCGCAGTTATTCGCTTGATTGTTCCCAAGCAGCCGGATGAAATACCGCAGCTTTGTCCGACGCATGCGCGCCATGACGGCAGTACGCGGTCCCATCTCTAGTCGAACCCGGGGTTTCCCACACCTATGTCTTTCCGTCTCGCACGCATCCTTTCCGTCGCACTGCTGAGTGTGGCCGCCGCCTCCGCGGCGCAGGCCGCCACCAAGGCCAAGAGTTCCAAGAAGCCCGCCACGCCGGCGGCACCCACGCTGATCTGGCGCGGCGACCAGGCGACCGCGCGCGGCCTCGTCACCGACGTGGCCAAGGCCTACGAAAAGGCCGGCAAGGGCAAGATCGAAGTGCAGCCGTTCAACACCGTCTCGGGCCTGGATGCCGTGGCCAAGGGCACGGCGGATTTCGCCGGCTCCGCGCGCGGTCCGGACGGTTCGTCCGAGAGCAGCCTGGTGTTCACGCCGGTGGCGTGGGATGCGCTGGTGATGATCACCTACCCGTCCAACCCGGTGAACAGCCTGACGCTGAAGCAGGTGCACGACATCTACTACGGCAAGATCACCAACTGGAAGGAAGTCGGCGGCAACGACCAGGAGATCGACCTGTACGCCGTGGCCAGCCCCGGCGACGGCGTGGAATACAGCCTGCGCAAACTGCTGTTCGGCCGCGGCAACCAGCCGGTGGCGGCGCCGCGCCTGTACGTGAACACCGCCAAGCTCGAAGAAGCAGTGACGCTGGATCCGAAGGCGCTGGGCGTGACCACGCTGGCCGGCGTCACCGGCAACCGCAAGGTGAAGACGATCAATATCAACGGCGCGCCGCCGAGCCCGGCGACGGTGAAGGACGGCAGCTATCCGCTGTTCATCCCGGTCTACCTGATCACCAGCGAGACCAGCCCGAAGATGGCGCAGCTGAAGGTGTTCATGGACTTCCTGGGCACCGACGCCGCGCGCGACGTCGCCCGCAAGCATGACCTGGTGCCGTACGACGAGGCGCCGGCGCTGGCCGAGCTGGACGTGTCGCGCCGCCCGAAGATCCTGGCCGAAGTGGGCGCCCGCCCGATGACGGAAGAACCCGCCGCCAAGCCGACGCCGGTAGCCGCGCCGGGCGCGATGTACGCCTCGCGCGTGGCAACCTCGCCGACCTCCGAGCTGACCCAGCAGTCCAAGCAGGACCTGCAGGCGCGCAACGAAGCCAATGCCGAGAAGAAGGCCGAAGCCGTGGCCGCGGCCACCGGCGACAAGACCTACATCGTAGCCAAGGGCGACACGCTGTCGGTAATCGCCAAGAAGAATTCGGTGACCGTCGCCGACCTGCGCAGCTGGAACGATCTGAAGAGCGACAACGTCAAGATCGGCCAGGTGCTGAAGGTGGGCCTCTGACGCGCAAGCTGCGCATCCGGGCCCTCACGCTGGACCTGGACGACACGCTCTGGCCGGTGCTTCCCGCGCTGGAGCGTGCCGACCAGGAGCTGGACGCCTATCTGCGCCAGCACTATCCCGACGTAGCGCGCGCCTGGCCGATCCCGGCCATGCGCGCCCTGCGCGCCCAGGTCGCCGGGGAGCGCCTGGACCTCGCCCACGATTTCACCGCCCAGCGGCATATCACCATGCAGCGCGCGTTCGCCGCGTGCGGCCTGGCTGAAGCGCCGTTGGACGTGCTGTGGGATATCTATTTCACCGCGCGCAACAGCGTGGAGCTTTACGCCGACAGCCTGCCGGCGTTGCAGCGGATCACCGCCGTTTTTCCCGTCGCCAGTCTGACCAATGGCAATGCGGATCTGGACATGATCGGGATACGCGCGCATTTCGCGCATCACATTTGTGCGCGGGATACCGGCATCGCCAAGCCTGATCCGCGGATTTTTTCGGCCGCGGCGGAGCGATTGGGTGTGGCGCCGGGGGAGATTCTGCATGTGGGAGACGATCCGGTGCTGGATGTGGCTGGAGCGCGTGAGGCTGGGTTGCGTACCGCCTGGATCAATCGGGAGCGGGTGGCGTGGCCTGAAGCGCTGGGAGCGGCGCCGGAGTTGGATCTGGCGGATATGACGGCGTTGGCGGATTGGTTGGAAGCGCAGTAACGCCGACGTAGGTTGGGGTGAGCCGCCAGGCGAACCCCAACATTCGCCACCTTCATGCGCATCGCCTCGGCCTGAAAGGCGAGACATGCGTGCAGTAGCGCGACAACCAAGCGTGGTCATTACTGGATCCCGGCCTACGCCGGGATGACGAGCAAAAACCCGCGCCAGGATGGCGAACAGTGGTCGCCCGACCACCCAAAAGCGCGCATCATTGCGAGCTACGCCTAGTGAGCCGCGCGCGGTGCGCGGCGAATGGAGTCCCATGTCCCTGATCGAACGCAAAGCCGGCGACCGCCAGAGCGTCGCCATCGAAACCACCGACGCCACCCGCCTGGCCGCCACCCGGAAGCGCCTGAGCGCTGCCCAGCGGAAGTGGCTGGAGCAGACCGGTTTCGAAGCTGCGCCGGGCACGTTCGCCCTGCTGGCCGATGCCAGCGGCAAGCTGCAGCGCGTGCTGGCCGGCGTCGATGCGGCGGATGCGCTCAATGCCATCGCCCACCTGCCGAAGACGCTGCCGGAAGGCAGCTACCACCTCGCCGACGAAGGCGTGCTCGCCGATAAGGCGCAGGCCGCGCTGGGCTGGGCGCTGGGCGCCTACGAATTCACCCGCTATCGCAAGGCCAAGCGTGCGTCGGCCACGCTGGCCGTGCCGGCCGCCGAGCTGAAGACGCTGGCGCCGCTGGCCGCAGCCACCGCGCAGGTGCGCGACCTGGTCAACACGCCGACCGAGGACATGGGTCCGAAGCAGCTGGCCGAAGCGGTGAACCAGTTGGGCAAGACCTATAAGGGCAAGGTGCGCGAGTGGGTCGGCGACGAACTGCTCAAGGCGAACTTCCCCACCATCCATGCCGTAGGCCGCGCCAGCCATCGCTCGCCGCGCCTGATCGAGCTGAGCTGGGGCAAGAGCGGCGATCCGCTGCTGACGGTGATCGGCAAGGGCGTGTGCTTCGACACCGGCGGCCTGGACCTGAAGCCGGCCGATGGCATGCGCTGGATGAAGAAGGACATGGGCGGCGCCGCGCATGCGATCGCGCTGGCGCGGCTGATCATGGAAGCGAAGCTGCCGGTGCGCCTGCAGCTGCTGGTTCCGGCGGTGGAGAACGCGGTGAGCGGCAATGCGCTGCGTCCGGGCGAGGTGGTGGTGACGCGTGCCGGCCTCAGCGTGGAGATCGACAACACCGACGCCGAAGGCCGCCTGGTGCTGTGCGATGCGCTGACCTACGCGGGCGAGCAGCAGCCGGACCTGATCGTGGACTTCGCCACCCTCACCGGCGCCGCGCGCGTGGCGCTGGGACCGGACCTGCCGGCGCTGTTCGCCAACCGCGACGAGCTGGCCGAGCAGGCGCTGGCCGCCGGCCAGGCCGTGCACGATCCGCTGTGGCGCCTGCCGCTGTGGCGGCCGTACCGGAAGATGCTCGATTCCTACATCGCCGATTTCGCCAACAGCGGCACCTCGCGCCATGCCGGCGCGATCACCGCGGCGCTGTACCTGGAACGCTTCGTGGCCGACACCACGCCGTGGCTGCACCTGGATACCTACGCGTGGAACGACGGCGACCGCCCCGGCCGCCCGCGCGGCGGCGAGGCGATGGGCGTGCGCGCGATGTTCGCGCTGCTGCAGAAGCGCTACGGCTGAAGCGTAGGTTGGGGTGAGCCGCAGGCGAACCCCAACGTAAGGTGCCGCTCCGTGGCAACGCCTGTTGGGGTTCGCGTTGCTCACCCCAACCTACGCCGGCCTTCGTGGGCCTTCTTCTGCGGCGAACGAGGTAGGTTGGAGTGAGCCGCAGGCGAACTCCAACGTGCGGCCAAACCGCGCAACCACGTCTGCCGAGGCGCGCGCGGCGCACGCCAGGCGACACCCACCCGGCGCCACACGCCGTTGCGCCCGCTCACAGCGACACCACGCGCGGCACACGGCCATCGGATCCATGTCCATTCAACCCAGGCCCATCGCGCCCCAGCTCGCGTGCGATCTCCGCCAGCACGCGCGATAGGCGCAGCAGCACGTCCTCGCTGCGGAAGCGGCGCAGGCGGTAGCCCTTGTTCTCGAGCATGCGGGTGCGCGCCGAGTGATAGGACGGCGCGGCCTGCACGCGGCCGTCGTCGATCTCCACGATCAGGCGCGCCGGAACGCAGGCCATGTCGACCAGGTAGCCGGCGATCAGATGGTGGCGGCGGAAGCGGTAGCGAGCCGCGTCTTCGCCCTGCAGCGCCAGCCACAGGTGGAGCTCGGCCTGGACGCACTGCAGGCGGTGGTGGTCGATCTGGCGGCGGCGGCGATGCATGGGGCGCTCCTTGCGAGAGGGAGCGTCCAGTTAGCCGTCTCCGGCACATCGCTCACTATCGGGCGCCGCCGCGCTTGCCGGTCGGCCGCCGCTGTCGCCGCATGACGGCGCCCGGCGACCGCGCGTAGGCCGTCGCCAGTGCCGGATGGCATGACCTTCGGCGATGTTGCCTAGGACGCTTCGCTGCCATGCTTAGGATTCCATTCACAGGGAGCCCTCCATGCCGACCCTCCGTCCCCGCCTGCTTTCCCTGGGGCTCGCCGCCCTGCTCGGCACCCACGCCGCCTTCGCCGCCGAGACCCAGCCCAAGCAGCCCGAACAGCCGCCGCTGAGCAAGCAGACGCAGCGTTCCGGCGGCCAGATGCCGGCCGAGCAGCAGCGGCTGAACTTCGATCACGCCGAGCTGCATTTCGCGGTGGACATCCCCAAGGAGACGCTGGAAGCCACCGCGCGCCTGACTTTCACGGCGCGCGAAGCGACCGACGTGCTGCTGCTGGACCTGGATCCGGAGCTGAAGATCGGCGGCATCGCGCTGGACGGTAAGGCCTTGCCGACAAGCGCCTGGAGCAATCCTGACGGCCGTCTGCAGATTTCCCTGACCAAGCCGCTGGCCAAGGGCGGCAAGACCACGGTGGAGATCCGCTACGGCGGCAAGCCGCACGTCGCCAAGCGCGCGCCCTGGGATGGCGGCTTCGTGTGGGCCAAGACCGAGGACGGCCAGCCGTGGGTCGCCACCGCGGTAGAAGGCGAAGGCTGCGACATGTTCTGGCCGTGCATCGACCACCCGATGGGCAAGCCCGACCTTGTCGACACCTACATCACCGTGCCCAAGACGCTGGCCGCGCCGGGCAACGGCGTGCTGGTGGACATCAAGGACCAGGGCGCGAACCACACCTATCACTGGCGCGCCAAGCATCCGACCACCTACGCGATCTCGCTCAACATCGGCCCGTTCGATGTGCTGAAGGGCGACTACAAGAGCCGCTACGGCAACAGTATCCCGATGCAGATGTGGTACCTGCGCGGGCACGAGGCGCAGGCGAAGCAGCTGTTCGGCGAGTTCCCGCGCATGCTCGACTTCTTCGAGCAGCAGATCGGTCCCTACCCGTTCGGCGACGAGAAGATGGGTGTGGTGGAGACACCGCATCTGGGCATGGAACACCAGACCATCAATGCCTACGGCAACGGCTATCCGCGCGACCAGTACGGCTTCGACTGGCTGCTGCAGCATGAGTTTTCGCACGAGTGGTTCGGCAACCAGGTGACCAATGTCGACTGGGACGACATGTGGATCCACGAAGGCTTCGGCACCTATATGCAGCCGCTGTACGGCCAGTACCGGTATGGCGACATGCCGTACTTCTCGATGCTGCAGACCGAGCGCACCTCGGTGAAGAACGAGCATCCGATCGTGGCTGGCCGCCATCAGTTCGAGCATGAGGTGTACGACGCCGACACCGGTCCGGCCAACGACATTTATTACAAGGGCTCGCTGATGCTGCACACGCTGCGGCAGATGATCGGCGACCAGGCTTTCTTCGAGACGGTGCGCCGGTTGGTATACGGCCGCCCCGATCCGAAGCCGGGCAATTTCGCACCGCACTATGCGACCACGCGCGACTACATCGACATCGTCAACCAGGTCACCGGCGAGGATCTGAACTGGTTCTTCAACGTGTACCTGTACGAGGCTGCGCTGCCGGCGCTGGAAGTGAAGCATGAGGGCGACACGCTCTCGCTGCACTGGAAGGTGCCGCACGACAAGCCGTTCCCGATGCCGGTGGAGGTGCAGGTGGGCGACACCATGCATACGCTGCCGATGACTGACGGCAACGGCACGGTGGCCGCGCCGGCCGGAGCGCTGGTGGTGGTCGATCCGCGCAGCAAGGTGCTGCGGGAGCTGCCGCATATCGGCGAGTTCCAGCAGTGGAGGAAGGAGCAGGTGGAGAAGAAGATGAAGGCGGAGAAGAAGAGCTGAAGCCTGCTCGCCCCTCCGGCGTAGGTTGGGGTGAGCCGCAGGCGAACCCCAACACCGCGAGGCGCATGAAGGTGGCGAATGTTGGGGTTCGCCTGCGGCTCACCCCAACCTACGCTGCAGTGTCCGGCGCTCCAAACAACCGCCGCAGCGTCCGCAATACCACTCGCACTCCGCGCACGATCTTCGGCAACAACCACAGCATCAGCAGCACGAACACCCCAAGCACCACCAGCAGCGCCAGCGGGTGCTGCCACATCAGGTAGAACATGCCGGCCCAGGTGAGGTCCTCGCCCACGCTGGCGCCCCAGTTGCTGAAAGGTTCCGGCGAGGTGTTGATCAACGCACGGCCGCCGGACTTGGCCAGGTGCGTGCCCGAGACCAGCGCGCCGCCCAGCAGGGCCGCGGCGATCTGCATGCCGGGCGAGGCATCCTTGAATACGCCCCACGCCAGCAGCGTGCCGGCGGGGATGCGGATGAAGGTGTGGATCGCATCCCACACGCTGTCGAAGGCGGGGATCTTGTCGGCGAGGAATTCGCCGAGCATCAGTACGCCGGAGACGATCAGCACCCAGTTATCGCTGAGCATCTCCAGGCCAGGCGGCAGATGCACCACGCCGAGGCGGCCGAGCAGGCCGGCCAGGAAGACGGTGGCATAGAGCCGTACGCCGCTGGCCCAGGCCAGGCCGCCGGCGAGCGCGACGTTCGATAGCGTGTCCATGGCGGGCCTTGTACCACAGCCCTCTGGTGCAGGTTGGGGTGAGCCGCTGGGGACTGCGAAGGCAGGATGCTGTAGCGAACGTCCGCGTAGCGGATGGCCCGAAGGGCGGGCTGCCGATGCAACCCGTGACCCCAACATCGCACATCGAGCTGCCTCGCATTGTTGGGGTTCGCCTGTGGCTCACCCCAACCTACACGAGCTTAAACCCTGCCCTCAACGCGTGCCGGGCGCGGGATTCTTCGCTTCCGTCGTCGCCGCCGCGGTGGCATTGGGCGAGAACTTGCCGCCGTACGGCAGCACCTCGGCCGCCAGCTTGGCGTCGCCCTTGATCAGGCCCACGGCGTCGAACAGGATGTGCGCCGTTTCTTCCAGCTGCGGATCGGCCGCCTTCTTGGCGTCGTCTTCCTGCTTCTGCTCGGACTTCAGGCTGCGCTCGTTGGCGTTGAGGCCGTCGTCCAGGCCGTCGCGATCGTCGGCGAAGCTGTTGCCGTCGATCGCCTTGTGGCGGGCGCGGAAGTCGGCCTGCAGGGCTTCCTGGTCCTTGCGCTCGGCCTGGCGCTGGGCCAGGTTGAGCGAGATCGTGGTCTTGTCGCGCATCTTCCGGTACTGCGCCAGCTCGTCGAGCATCAGCTTCCAGCCCGGCGACTTGGTCGCGCGCGCATCGTGCTTGGCCTGCAGCTGGCCGAGGTAGGCCTTGAGGTCGGCCACCGGCTTGTAGTCCGGCGCAGGAGCGATCTGGGTCCAGGCCAGGGCGTTGTCGTAGGTCGACTCGCCGAAGTCCTTCTCGTCGCCGCTCTTGGGGAAGTTGATGTCCGGCGTCACGCCCTTGAGCTGGGTGGAACCGCCGTTGATGCGGAAGAACTCGGCGATGGTCATCTTCAGCTCGCCCAGCTGCGGCTTCTCCTTGGTGCGGCTGGCGAAGCGGTCGAGGTCGACCAGGTTCTGCACGGTGCCCTTGCCGAAGCTGGGCTGGCCGATGATCAGGCCGCGGCCGTAGTCCTGGATGGCGGCGGCGAAGATCTCCGAGGCCGAGGCCGAGCCGCGGTTGACCAGCACCGCCATCGGGCCGGTCCAGGCCATGCCCGGGTCGTCGTCGCCCTGCACGTCGACCTGGCCGCGTGCGTCGCGCACCTGCACCACCGGGCCCTTGTCGATGAACAGGCCGGTGAGCTCGTTGGCTTCCGTGAGCGAACCGCCGCCGTTGTTGCGCAGGTCCATGATCACGCCTTCGACGCCGGCCTGCTTCAGCTCGCCGAGCAGCTTGGCGACGTCGCGGGTGGCGCTCTTGAAGTTCTTGTCGCCTTCGCGGCGCGCGCCGAAGTCGGAATAGAACGTGGGCAGGTCGATCACGCCGATCTTGCGGCTGACGTTGCCGTCCTTGATCTCGATGATCTTCTTCTTGGCGGCCTGCTCCTCGATGCTGACTTTCTGGCGCACCATCGAGACCACTTCGTGCTTGCCGTCCACGCCCACGTCGGCGGGCAGGATTTCCAGCCGCACGGTGGTGTCCTTCTTGCCGCGGATCAGCTTGACCACGTCGTCGTTGCGCCAGCCGATCACGTCGACGATGGCGCCGTCCGCGCCCTGGCCGACGCCGACGATGCGGTCGCCCGCGTGGATCTTGCCGGACTTGGCGGCGGGGCCGGCCGGCACCACCTGGCTGACCACGACGTATTCGTCGCGCACGCCCAGCACCGCGCCGATGCCTTCCAGCGACAGCTTCATGGAGATGTCGAAGTTCTCCGCCGCGCGCGGGCCGAGGTAATCGGTGTGCGGGTCGGTGGATTCGGCGTAGGCGTTCATGAAGGACTGGAACGCGTCCTCGCCGTCGAGCTGGCGCACCCGCTCGATGTAGTTGGCGTAGCGCTTGTCCAGCGTCTTGCGGATGTCGTCGTCGCTCTTGCCGGCGAGCTTCAGGCGCAGCCAGTCGTTGGTGGTGCGCTCGCGCCACAGGGTGTCGAGCTCGGCCTGGTCCTTGGGCCAGTCGGCCTTCTTGCGGTCGTAGGCGTAGCTCTCGTTGGTGTCGAGCTTGAAGCCCTTCTTGAGCAGCTCGCGCGCGTAGCTCATGCGCTCGACGGCGCGCTGCACGTAGAGGTTGAACACCGAGAACGGGCCGGACAGGTCCTGGTTCCAGATGGCGTCGTCGAACTGCGTCTTCAGCGGCGCGAACTTGGCCATGTCGGCCTGGGTGAAGAACACCTTCTCGCTGTCGAGCGCGTCGAAGTAGGCCTTGAAGATGCGCGCCGACATGGCGTCGTCGAGCGGCTGCGCGTCGTAGTGGAAGCGGGTGAGGAAGCGCGCGGAGAGCTGCGCGGCCTGCGCTTCGGTGAGCGTGGGCTTGAGCGGCAGCGACGAGGCCTTGCGGCCGCCGGCGGTGCCGCCGGTGAGGTCGGCGGCCGACTGCGCCTGGGCGCCGCCGACGGTGAAGGCGAGCAGCAGTGCGAGCGAGACGGTACGCAGTTTCATGAAGTTCTCTTTAGGCATGCTCGGTGACACCTGCCGCGTGGGCCTGCAGATCGGCGTGGTAGGACGAACGCACCAGCGGACCGGACGCGACGTGGCCGAAGCCCATCGCCTCGCCGGCTTCGCGCAGCGCCTCGAATTCTTCGGGAGTCCAGTAGCGCACGACCGGGTGGTGATGCGGCGTGGGCTGCAGGTACTGGCCGATGGTGATCATGTCCACGTCATGGGCGCGTAGATCGCGCATGGTCTCCAGCACCTGCTCCATGGTCTCGCCCAGGCCCAGCATGATGCCGGACTTGGTGGGGACCTCCGGATGCTGCGCCTTGAAGCGCTTGAGCAGGTCCAGCGACCACTGGTAGTCCGCGCCCGGGCGCACTTCGCGGTACAGGTGCGGCACGGTTTCCAGGTTGTGGTTGAACACGTCCGGCGGGAAATCCTTCAGCACTTCCAGCGCGCGCTCCATGCGGCCCTTGCCGCGGAAGTCGGGCGTGAGGATCTCGATCTTGATGTTCGGCGCGGCATGGCGCGTGGCGCGGATGCAGGCGGCGAAATGCTCGGCGCCGCCGTCGCGCAGGTCGTCGCGGTCGACCGAGGTGATCACCACGTACTTCAGGCGCATGTCGCGGATGGTCTCGGCCAGGCGCGCGGGCTCGAGCGGATCGGGCGCGGCCGGGCGGCCGTGGGCCACGTCGCAGAACGAGCAGCGGCGGGTGCACACCTCGCCGAGGATCATGAAGGTGGCGGTGCCCTTGCTGAAGCACTCGTGGATGTTCGGGCAGGAGGCTTCCTCGCACACCGTGACCAGCGAGTTCTCGCGCAGGCGCGCCTTCAGCTGTTGCACGGCGTTGCCCTGCGGCAGGCGCACGCGGATCCAGCTGGGCTTGCGCAGCACGGGGGTGTCGGTTTCGAAGCCGGCGCGGTTGCGCGCGATCTTGTCGTTGCCGAGCTGTTTCTCGACCGCGGGCGTACCGCTGACGACGCTGATCGGGATGACCTTGGAAGGGGACATGTCGCTCATGTAGGCAAGCTCAGACCGCTACGCGAGCGGGTAGTTCGGGAAGGACGGGAGCGGCGGACTCAGCGGTGAAATCGAACTGGCGGCAGAACTCCTCGACCAGTGCGTCTTCGACCTCCGCCAACCGCGACGGACCGCCCAAGTCTAGCACCTGGGTGACCTGCAAACCCTTGTAGCCGCAAGGGTTGATGCGGTGGAACGGGGCCAGGTCCATGTTCACGTTGAAGGCCAGGCCGTGGAAGCTGCAGCCCCGGCGCACGCGCAGCCCCAGGGCGGCGACCTTGGCGCCGGCCACGTAGACGCCGGGGGCGCCTTCCAGCCGCGCGGCGCCGATATTCCAGCGCTCCAGGGTGTCGATGATGGCCTGCTCGATCTTGCACACCATCTCGCGCACGCCCACGCCGGCGCGGCGCAGGTCGATCAGCGGATAGGCCACGATCTGGCCGGGACCGTGATAGGTCACCTGGCCGCCGCGGTCGACCGGGACCACCGGGATGTCGCCCGGCGCCAGCACGTGCTCCATCTTGCCGGCCTGGCCCAGGGTGAACACCGGATCGTGCTCGAGCACCCACAGCTCGTCGGTGGTGTCGGGGCCGCGCTGGTCGGTGAACGCGCTCATGGCCTTCCAGGTCGCCTCATAGGGCTGGCGGCCGAGGCGGCGGATTTTCAGCGGCTGGGACATGGGGACGACCGGGCAACGGAAGGGATTGGGAACAGGTGCGGCCGGGTTTCCGGGCTTGCAAGGGCGCCGGGCGCGTCTCCGCGGCACCGATACGGCAGCGCCCAAAACGCTGCGGGCCGGGAAATCCCGGCCCGCAGCGCGGCTTACAGAGTGAACCGAATATCCGGGTCGGCCCGCAGCGTGGCGTGCGCCAGGTCGTACTGCTCGCGGCTGTCGCAGCGGAAGCTGACCGTGACCGAGAGGAAGTTGCCCTCGCTCGAGCTGCGATGCTTCACCGTCTCGTGCAGCACGTGCAGGCCGATGCCTTCCAGGATCGCCGGCACCCGCGCGGGCAGATCCGCGCTGGCGTTGCCCATGGCGGTGATCTCGAACTCGCCGGGGAACTGGAAACCCTGGCCTTCGTTCTGCGCCTTGATCGAATCGATGTCCTGCATGGCGGATACCTCGGCTTACTTCTTCGCTTCGTCAGGCTTCTTGTCGCTGTGGAACCACAGCATGATGCTGTCCCACAGGCGGCCGAAGAAGCCGGCCTGAGGCGCATCTTCCAGCGCCACCAGCGGCAGGTTCTGCACCGGCTGGCCGTCCAGGGTGACACGCAGCGTGCCGATCTGCTGGCCCTTGGTGAACGGAGCGATCAGCGTGGCGGGCACGTCCACGGTGGCCTTGAGCTTGTCGTAGTCGCCGCGCTTGACGGTGACCAGCACATTCTCGCTCACGCCCAGCGGCACCTGGTCCTGCTTGCCCTTCCACAGGCGCGGCGTGGCCAGCGGCTTGTTGGCGTCGTAGAGCTTGTGGGTTTCGTAGAAGCGGAAACCGTAGTTCATCAGCGCCAGCGCCGCGTCGGCGCGCGCCTTCTCGCTGCTGGCGCCCATCACGATGGCGATCATGCGCGCCTCGCCCTGCTTGGCCGAGGCGGCCAGGCAGAAGCCGGCGGCGGCGGTGTGGCCGGTCTTGATGCCGTCGACGCTGGGATCGCGCCACAGCAGCAGGTTGCGGTTGTGCTGCTTGATGCCGTTCCACTCGAAGTCCTTCACCGCCGAGATGGCGTAGTCCTCGGGGAAGTCGTGGATCAGCGCGCGCGACAGCAGCGCGATGTCGCGCGCCGTCGTGTAGTGGTTGGCGATCGGGTAGCCGGACGCGTTCTGGAAGTTGGAATTGACCATGCCCAGCTGCTTGGCGTACGCGTTCATCAGGTTGGCGAACGCGCCCTCGCTGCCGGCGCTGTGCTCGGCCAGCGCGATGGCGGCGTCGTTGCCGGACTGGATGATCATGCCCGAGAGCAGGTCCTTCAGCGGCACCTGGCTGTTGAGCTTGAGGAAGCTGGTGGAACCGTCGGTGCCGGCGCCGCCGCTGCGCCAGGCGTTCTCGCTGATGGTCACCTGGTCGTTCATGTGGATCTTGCCGTTGGCGATCTCGGCGGAGACCACGTAGTCGGTCATCACCTTGGTGATCGAGGCCGGCTCCAGGCGCACGTCCGGATCCTTGGCGGCGAGCACCTGGCCGGTGGCGTAGTCCATCAGCACCCAGCTCTTGCCGTCGACGTCCGGCGGCGGCGGCACCGGCGCTTCGGCCACCACCGGCCGCGGCACCGGCGCGGGCTTGGGCGGGGTCTGCTGGGCGACGGCGGCGGTGCCCAGCACCAGGGCGGCGGTGACGGCAACAGGAGCGAGGGTACGGCGGAGGAAGTTCATCGTTCTGAGTGGTCCGGTTTCGATAGGGCTGGCGCCGGAGCGCCGGAATGGCAATGCGTCAGTCTACCGCGACCTGCGGACGCGGCAGTCCCATGTCCTGGATCCTGGCAGTCACTTCGTCGGCGCTGTCGACGTCGGAGAGCGGGCCCACCCGCACGCGCCGCACGCTGCGGCCGTTGATTTGGGCATCCACCACCTGTACCGGCGCGAAATTCGCGCTGCGCAGCTGCTGCGCGACGCGCTCGGCATTGGCGTTGTCGGCGAAGGCGCCGACCTGCAGGTAGATGCCGGGCCTGGGCTCGCCGGTGGGCAGGCCGGTGCTGGCGGCAATGGCGGGCGGCGGTGGGGGCGGCAGGTCCTGCAGCGGCTCGCCCGGGGTGATCGCGCGCACTTCCACCAGGCCCGTGCCCTTGGGATACACGCCGATCTTCACCGCGGCGGCGTAGGAGAGATCGATCAGGCGGTTGTCGTGGAACGGGCCGCGATCGTTGATGCGCACCACCACGCTCCTGCCGTTCTCCAGGTTGGTGACGCGCGCGTAGCTGGGCAGCGGCAGCGTCTTGTGCGCGGCGGAGAACTGGTACATGTCGTATTCCTCGAGGCTCGAGGTCTTGTACCCGTGGAACTTGTTGCCATAGAACGAGGCGATGCCGCGTTCCACATAGCCGTTGGCGTTCGGCAGCACGGTGTAGCTCTGGCCGAGCACGCTGTAGGGCGACTTGTTGCCGTACAGCGCGCGCGGCTCGACCTTGGGCACGGGCTCGACCAGCTTGCTGATGTCCGGCGGCGGGCCATCCGGCACGCTGTCGCTGTTGTCGCGGTAGCGGCTGCTCTGCGGCCGGCTGACGTCGTCGTCGATGCCGCTGCGGCGCGAGCCACCGTCGGCGGAGCGATACACCCCGCCGCTGCTGCCGCGTCCCGGCGTATAGCCGCCCTGCTTCGACGGCCGCGGCTTGCTGCCGCCGCAACCGGCCAGCGCCATCACGATCACCGCCAGCACCGGCAGCGCGAGCGAGGATTTCATCGGGTCGCCTCGCGCTCCCGCACGCCTTCGGCGATCGCCTGGGCGAGCTGGTGCACGGCCAGCGCGTAGAGCGGGCTGCGGTTGTATTTGGTGATCACATAGAAATTCTGGAAGGTGAACCAGTATTCCGGCCCGTCCGGCCCTTCCAGCGTCTGCAGGCTGCTGGGCTGGCCGGGATTCATCGGTTGCAGCGGCGCGTAGCCCCAGGCCATCAGCTGTTCCAGCGGCCACTGCGGCTTGGAATCCTTCACCTGGATCGGCCGCGCGGCGGCATCGGGCTGCGCGCGCGCCACCACCGGGCCGCCGCTGACCCAGCCGTGCCTGGCGAAGTAGTTGGCCACGCTGCCGAGGATGTCCGGCAGCGAATCGTGCAGGTCGATGTGGCCGTCGCCGTCCTCGTCCACGCCGAAGTCGCGGATGCTCGAGGGCATGAACTGGCCCCAGCCCTGCGCGCCGGCGTAGGAGCCGACGAGCTTGTCCAGCGGGCCGCCGAGCATCGAGTCCGGCAGGCTCAGCAGCACCTTCAGCTGCTCGCGGAAGAAGGCCGCGCGCGGCGGGTAGTACAGGCCCAGCGTGACCAGCGCGTCGAGCACCTTGTACTTGCCGGTGTTGCGCCCGTAGAAGGTTTCCACGCCGACGATGGCGACGATGTATTCCGGCGCCACGCCGTACTGCTTGCCGATGCGCTCGACCAGGTCGCGATGTTCCAGGTAGAACGCCACGCCCTCGTCGATGCGCTTGTCGGTGAGGAAGATCGGCCGGTAGTCCTTCCACGGCTTGGCTTCGGCCGGGCGGCTGATGGCATCGAGGATGCTCTGCTGTTTCTTCGCGCCATCCAGCAGGCTGTTGAGCGTGGATGGATCCTTGCCGGTTTCCTTGGCCACTTCGGCGACCAGTTGCGCCTGCCCCGGGTGAGTCTGGGCCTGGGCGGACGTCAGCGCGGCAGCGGCGGCGAGGCCCAGGGCGGCAATCCATTGCAAGGGTCGGGGCATGGCAATCTCAGTCATCAGGCTACTTCGCTGGCAGAACGATGTGCGCGCAAGAGCCTAGCATGCATGGCAGCGCAAACCCGGGCGGAACGCGGGCATGCGCGTGGGCGGTTCAGCGCAACGCATCGTCGGCCTGGCGCTTCAATCGTGCATCTTCCGGTTGGCATGGATCGACATCAGCACGCCGAAGCCGGTGAGCAGCGATACGGCCGACGTGCCGCCATAACTGATCAGCGGCATCGGCACGCCCACCACCGGCAGCATGCCGGCGACCATGCCGCCGTTGACGAACACATAGACGAAGAAGCTCATGCCGATCGCGCCGGCGAGCAGGCGCGAATAGGTTTCGCGCGCCTCCATGGCGATCCACAGGCAGCGGCCGATGATGAAGGCGTACAGCGCCATCACCGCGACCACGCCGACCAGGCCGAACTCCTCGGCGAACACCGCGAAGATGAAGTCGGTGGTGTGCTCGGGCAGGAAGTCCAGGCGCGACTGCGTGCCGTGCTGCCAGCCCTTGCCGAATACGCCGCCGGAACCGACCGCGATCTGCGACTGGATGATGTGCCAGCCGTTGCCCAGCGGATCGGATTCCGGATCGAGCAGGGTGCGCACGCGGTTGCGCTGGTATTCGTGCAGGAAATGCCAGGCCACCGGCACCATCCCGCCGACCGCGGCGAGCAGGCTGCCGATCTTCCACCAGGCCATGCCGGACAGGAACAGCGCGAACGCGCCGGCGCCGGCCACCAGCACGGCGGTGCCGAGGTCCGGCTGCTCGGCGATCAGGCCGGCGGGGATGCCGATCAGGATGGCGACGGTGACGATGTCCTTCCACGACGGCGGCAGCTGGCGCGGATGCAGGTACCAGGCGACCATCATCGGCACGGTGAGCTTGAGCAGCTCCGACGGCTGGAACGACATCACGCCCAGGTTGAGCCAGCGCTTGGAGCCGCTGCGGATCTCGCCCACGCCGGCCACCACGATCAGCAGGAACACGCTGCCGGCATACAGCCATGGCGTCCAGCCGCGCAGCACCGAGGGCGGAATGCGCGAGATCAGCAGCAGCAGCATGCCGCCGATCACGAAGCGCGCGGCCTGGCCGGTAATCATCGCCATGCTGCCGCCGCTGGCGCTGTACAGCGTGACCAGGCCGGTGGCGGCCAGCAGCAGCAGGCCGAAGGCCAGCGGCAGGTCGATGCGCGGGCGGGTCAGCAGGCGGCGCAGGAAGCGGGTCAGGCGGACCTGGAGTTCGTCGATCATTGATGGCCTCCGTCGTCCTGCTGCCCGCTGTCGTCATGGTCCGAGGGCAGCTGCGCCGGCACGTCCGCCGGGGTGGCGACCGGCGTGTCTTCCGGCACCTCGGGCGCGCTGGCGGGCAGCGCCGGCGCGGATGCTTCCGGCGCCGTGCGCGCGGGTACCGCGCCGCCCTGGCTGGCCAGCCAGGCCTCCATGATCTTGCGCACGATCGGGCCGGCGTCCGACGCGCCCCACGCGCCCTGCTCGAGCATCGCGGCGATGGCGATGCGCGGCGCGTCAGTGGGCGTGTAGCCGATGAACCAGGCGCGGTGGCGGGTGGCCAGGTAGGCGGTGTTCTTGTTGTTGTCGTAGTCGTTGCTGCGGCGGGAGAAGCGCTCGGCCGTACCGCTCTTGCCGGCCACCACATAGGGGAAACCGGTGAACTGGCCCTTGCCGGTGCCTTCGGTGATCACCGCTTCCATGCCCTGGTTCACCACGTTCCAGTAGTTGTCCTTGTGGATCAGGCTGGGACCGCTGGGCGGGTTGGGCAGCGGCACGCGCGATTCCTTCACCGCCGAGGTGGCCATCACCAAGCGCGGCGCATACGGCGTGCCGTGGCCGGCAAAGGTCGCGGTGGCGTGGGCCAGCTGCAGGGTGGTGACGTTCCAGTAGCCCTGGCCGATGCCGGCCAGGATGGTCTCGCCGGGGAACCAGCCGAACTTGCTGCGCGTGGCCTTCCATTCGCGCGAAGGCAGGATGCCTTCGGCTTCGCCCAGCAGGTCGATGCCGGTCTTGTGGCCGAAGCCGAGGCTGCCCATCCAGGCGCTGAGCCGGTCGATGCCCAGGTCCAGCGCGAGCTTGTAGAAGTAGGTGTTGGTGGAATGCTGGATGGCACGCACCATGTTCACCACGCCGTCGCCGCCACGCTTGTCGTCGCGGTAGCAGCGCTGCTGGCCGGGAATGCAGAACTCGCCGGTGGACAGCACGGTGTCTTCCGGCCGGCGCACGCCGTATTCCAGGCCGCCGAGCGCGAGGAAGGGCTTGACCGTGGAGCCCGGCGGGTAGGCGCTCTTCAATGCGCGGTTGAGCAGCGGCTTGTCTTCGGCACTGGTGTAGGCGGTGTAGTCGGTCTTGCTGATGCCGTTGACGAACAGGTTCGGGTCGTAGCTCGGCACGCTGACCATGGCCATGACCTGGCCGTTGCGCGGGTCGATCGCCACCGCCGAGCCGGGACGCCCGGCGAACGCATCCATGGCGGCCTTCTGCACGCGCGCATCGATGCTCAGGTACAGGTTCTTGCCGGGCTTGGGCGCATGCGTTTCGAGCACGCGCTGCAGGCGGCCGTCGGCGTTGACCTCGACCAGCTCGTAGCCGGGCTCGCCGTGCAGCATATCCTCGTAGGAGCGCTCCAGGCCGCTGCGGCCGACGTGGCTGGTGCCCTTGTAGCGGTCCGGGTCGAGGCGGTTGAGATCGTCCGCGTCGATGCGGCCGACGTAGCCGATGACATGCGCGAACAGCGGCCCGTACGGATAGCGGCGGGTGAGGTACGGCACCACGTCCAGCCCGGGGAATCGCCAGCGGTTGATGGCGAAGCGCGCGATCTCGTCCTCGGTCAGGTGCAGCTTCAGCGGTACGCTGTCGAAGCGGCGGTTCTGCCTGAGCTGCTTGCGGAAGGCCTCCAGATCGTCGTCGCCGAGCGGGATCACCTCGCGGATGCCGGCCAGCATGGCCTGCATGTCGGGCACCTGCTCAGGCACGACTTCCAGCCGGAATGCCGGCACGTTGTCGGCCAGCAGCACGCCGCTGCGGTCGAAGATCAGCCCGCGCGCCGGCGGGATGGCGCGCGGCTTGACGCGGTTGTTTTCCGAGCGCAGCGCGAATTCGTCGTGGCGCTGCACCTGCAGAAAGCTGTAGCGCACGGCCAGCACCGACAGGCCGAGCAGGATCAGCGCGAAGCCGACGAAGGCGCGCGCCCGGAACAGGGCGGCCTCGCCCCGGGAATCCTTGATCGAGCGACGACGCAGGGCCATGGCGCTATTGCAGGCGCAGACGCAGGCGCAGGTCGTCCATCAGCAGGAACAGGAACGGCCATAGCGCGGCGCCGACGAACGGCGAAATCCACCAGCTGGCGGGCGGCAACGATTCGCCGGCGAAGGCGCGCACGATCAGCAGCACCACGCGGTCGTTCAGCAGCAGGGCCAGCACCGCCAGGGTCTGCTGCCACATCGGGAAGAAGCGCAGGCGCGAGCGGAAGCGCAGCGCGATGAAGACCAGCGCGCACAGGCGCATGGCCTGCTCGCCGAGCAACACGCCGTCGAGCAGGTCGGCGCACAGGCCGATGCAGAAGGCCAGGCCCAGGCTGACCCGCTGGTCGCCGGCCTCCAACGCCCAGTACAGCAGGAACAGTGCCGGCCAGTACGGCTTGAACGGCTGCAGCGCGCCAGGCAGCGGCACGAGCATGGACAGCAGGGCGAATGCCAGGGAGCCGGCGAACCAGAGCAGGCCGACGCGTTGCTTGTTCATGGCGCGGTGCTCGTGGGGGCGGGGGCCGCATTCGGCAGCGCGGTCGCGCGCGGCGGCGGTGCCACGGTGGCGACGGGTGCGGGGGCCAGGTCGGCCGGCGGGCCGGCTGGCGTGGCGGGTTCGGGCGGACCGGCGGGTTCGGCCTGGTCGTGCAGCAGGAGCACGTCCTCGCTGCGATCCAGATCGGCGGTGGGACGCGCGCGGCCTTCCAGGAACATGCCCGAGGCTCCCGGTTCCACCCCGCGGATCTCACCCACCGGGAAACCGGGCGGGAAACGTCCGCCGAGGCCGGAGGTAAGCAGCTTGTCGCCCGGGCGCACGTCGGCCGCCATGGAGATGTTGGGCAGGCTGAGCTGGTCGCCGTCGCGCGAGCCGTAGGCCACGGTGCGCAGGCCGGTGCGCTCGACCACCACCGGGATGGCGTGATCGGGATCGGTCACCAGCATGACCAGCGAGGTGCGCGGCATCACCTCGACCACCTGGCCGATCACACCGCGCGCATCGATCACCACCTGGCCCTTCTTCACCCCGTCGCGCGCGCCGGCGTTGACCAGCATGCGGTGGCGGTAGCTGCCCAGGTCCACGTCGATGACGCGAGCCAGCTGCACGTTCAGTTCCAAGCTGTGCTGGGTGGCGAGCAGCTCCTTCAGGCGCTCGTTCTGCTGGGCCACAGAGGCCATGCGATTGAGCTTGGCGTTGGCCAGCAGCAGGTCTTCGCGCAGGCGCTGGTTCTGCTCGGTGAGCAGCTGGCGGTCGGCGAAGGCCACGCTGAGGTTGCGCATGCCCGCCGCCGGCATGCCGGCGAGGCGATAGACCGGCTCGACCACCGCCGAGGCGGTGTAGCGGATCCGCCACATCCAGCCGTTCCGATGGTCCAGGACCATCAGCACCATGGCGAAGGCGAGATAGAGGATGAGGCGAAGGGTGCCGGCAACGGTGCCGGCAAACAGGGGCGAGGAGTCCTCGCGAGCGAGTGCCATCCCCTGCCCCCGTCAGCGCTTATTCGGCGGCGAAGAAGTCGCTGCCGTGCTGATCGATCAGCTCCAGCGCCTTGCCGCCGCCACGGGCCACGCAGGTCAGCGGCTCTTCGGCCACCATCACGTGCAGGCCGGTCTCCTCGGAGATCAGGCGGTCCAGGTCGCGCAGCAGGGCGCCGCCGCCGGTGAGCACGATGCCGCGCTCGGCGACGTCGGAGCATAGCTCCGGCGGGGTCTGCTCGAGGGCGGACTTGACCGCGGCGACGATGCCGGACAGCGGCTCGTGCAGGGCTTCCAGCACCTCGTTGGAGTTGATGGTGAACATGCGCGGCACGCCTTCGGCCAGGTTGCGGCCGGAGATCTCGATCTCGCGCACATGGGTCTGCGGGAAGGCGCAGCCGATCTCCATCTTGATGCGCTCGGCGGTGGATTCGCCGATCAGGGTGCCGTGGTTGCGGCGGACATAGTTGATGATGGCCTCGTCGAAGCGGTCGCCGCCGACGCGGACCGATTGCGAGTAGACGATGCCGTTGAGCGAGATCACCGCCACTTCGGAGGTGCCGCCGCCGATGTCCAGCACCATCGAGCCGCGGGCTTCGTGCACCGGGATGCCGGCGCCGATCGCGGCGGCCATGGGCTCCTCGATCAGGAACACGTCGCGGGCGCCGGCGCCTTCGGCCGATTCCTTGATGGCGCGGCGCTCCACCTGGGTGGAGCCGCAGGGCACGCAGACCAGCACGCGGGGGCTGGGGCGCAGCAGGCGCGAGCGGTGGACCTGCTTGATGAAGTGCTGCAGCATCGCCTCGGTCATCGAGAAGTTGGCGATCACGCCATCCTTCATCGGGCGCACGGTGGCGATGTTGCCGGGGGTACGGCCGAGCATCTTCTTGGCGTCGCTGCCGACGGCGGCCACGGCGCGGGGGCCACCCGGACCACGGTCCTGGCGGATGGCGACCACGGAGGGTTCGTTCAGAACAATGCCCTGCCCACGCACATAAATCAGGGTATTGGCCGTGCCGAGATCGATGGAGATGTCGTTGGAGAAAATCCCGCGAAACTTCTTGAACATGGGCCCGCCGTGCGTCGATCTGGCTAAAAAGTAAGCGCGCCAGTCTAAAGAGGCGGCATCTTGTGCGCAAGGACCATATCGTTAAGAAAGCCTTGTATGGCGGGGTGATATGAGCGTTTTTGGTGGCAATGCATGAGTTGGAATTTTCAGTAAGACGTCGCAGTGACGCTCGGATATCGGTAAAATTCGCAACTTTGGCCGGGCAGCTTGCCCAGGCCATCGGTCGACCGCGCTCGCGCGGCCTGTTCACTAGCCCGGGGACACCTACGAATCATGTCTGCCGTTATCTGCGGTTCGTTGGCATACGACACCATCATGGTCTTCCAGGACCAGTTCAAGAACCACATTCTGCCCGACCAGGTGCACATCCTGAACGTGTCGTTCCTGGTGCCTCGGATGCGTCGCGAGTTCGGCGGTTGCGCCGGCAATATCGCCTATAACCTGAAGCTGCTCGGTGCGGATCCGCTGCCGGTGGCCACGGTGGGCCAGGACTTCGGTCCGTATCGCGCGCATATGCAGCAGTGCGGCATCCGCCTCGACTACGTGCGCGAGTTCGGCGATCAGTTCACGCCGCAGTGCTTCATCACCACCGACCTGGACAACAACCAGATCACCGCCTTCCATCCGGGCGCGATGCTGAGCGCACACGAGAATCACGTGCGGGATATTCCGGAGATCAGCTTCGCCATCGTCGCGCCGGATAGTCGCGATGCGATGCTGCAGCACGTGGATGAGTTTTCCGCGCGCAACGTGCCTTTCATCTTCGATCCGGGCCAGGCGATGCCGTTGTTCAACGGCGACGAGTTCCGGGCGATGATCGAGAAGTCGACCTATGTGATCGTCAACGACTACGAGTCACAGCTGCTGCAGTCGCGCACCGGCTGGAGCGCGGAGGAGATCGCGCAGCGGGTGAAGGCGTATATCGTGACGCTGGGGCCGCGTGGTTCGCTGATCCATACCGACGGCATCACGCACGAGATTCCGCCGGCGCGCGAGCGCAAGGTGGTGGATCCGACCGGTTGCGGCGATGCTTATCGCGCCGGACTGATCTTCGGGATCATGCGTGGGAAGGATTGGCCGACGATTGGTCGGATGGCGTCGCTGATGGGTGCGCTGAAGGTTGAATATCCGGGTACGCAGAACCAGCACTTCGATTACGCGCTGTTTGCGGCGGAGTTCAAGGAGCAGTTCGGGTATGGGTTGGATTGACTTCGGTTGATTCGGGCTTCGAGCTGATGAAAGGCCTCCCGGTGGGAGGCCTTTTTATTTGGGCTTGGGGGATGGGCTTAGCGTTCGGCGGAGTTCGCTCGATGTCGTTTCTCGCGTGACTAATGTCGCTCGCCTGATCGAGCGATGCTCGATCGATGAATCGCGGAACGCGCGTGGCGGCAGAAAACGCTGAACGTTGAGGACGCGCTCGCGTCGTCCCAGGGCGGTGTAGGCGACGGCAAGGCTGGATAAGCTCGCGCGACATGTATCGCGTGATGTGCGATGCAGCTGCGGAGCATCTAGCTCGCGACTAATTGGCATCGAGCGCGACAGCGTCGACTTGGCGTGGTGTTGCGGTGTGCGAATGCAGAATGAAAGAACGTGCTGCACACGGCGCTTGTTAATCGCACTGCTTTAAAGCCATGGCGAATGGCGAGCTAATCGCGGTGTTTATGCGGAGCTAATGGTGGCGCTATGTTTCAGGCAAGAAAAAACCCTCACCGGAGGGTGAGGGTTTTTAAGGATAAAGCCCCTGGCGATGACCTACTCTTGCATAGCAAGCTACA